>Ga0268266_10000061_pt1 | contig 255207 bp, 224 predicted proteins | sample KBSS13metaG_FD_190356 | JGI IMG/M metagenome (GOLD analysis project Ga0268266, IMG submission 190356) | Switchgrass rhizosphere microbial communities from Kellogg Biological Station, Michigan, USA - KBS S1-3 metaG (SPAdes) (version 2) | ecosystem: Host-associated > Plants > Roots >... | reverse complement strand
GCTGTGCCCCCGCCGCCGCTGAGGCCGCTCCGGCGGTTCAGCAGGATCAGGACCCCCAGACGATCGGCGACCTGATGTCGCCGGCGCTGGCCGTGTTCCGCCCCGAGACCACCGTCGCCGAGGCGACCGAGGCGCTGCGCGAGCTGACCCGCGCCGCCATGATCACTTATTGCTACGTCACCGACGAAGCCGGCAAGCTGCTCGGCGTCGTGGTGATGCGCGACATGCTGCTGGCGACGCCGGATACGCGGCTCGATGCGATCATGCTGAAGAATCCCTTCTCCTTCCCGCGGGATTGCAAGCTCGAGGACGCGCTCAAGACCGCGGCCGCCAAGCATTTCCCGGTCTACCCGATCTCCGATGCGCAGGGGCATCTGGTCGGGCTGGTCCGCGGCGAGGAGCTGTTCCGCAACCAGGCGATCGAGATCAGCGCCCAATCCGGTAAGATGGTCGGTGTCGACAAGGAGGAGCGGCTCGCAACTCCCCTCGGCCGGAGTCTCAGGCTTCGCCATCCCTGGCTCCAGATCAACCTGCTCACCGCCTTCGTCGCCGCGGCGGTGGTCGGCCTGTTCGAGGATACGCTGTCGCGCCTCGTCATCCTCGCGGTGTTCCTGCCGGTCATGGCCGGGCAGACCGGCAATACCGGCTGCCAGGCGCTTGCGGTGACCTTGCGCGGCATGACGCTCGGCGAGCTCAAGCCCGAATTCGTCAGCCGGCTCGTCGCCAAGGAGGGCCTGCTTGGCCTGTGCAACGGCCTTCTCGTCGGAGTGACGGCCGGCCTCGGCATGACGGTCTATGCCTATCAGCAGGGCGAGGCGCAGCCTTTGGTGATGGGCCTGGTCGTCCTGTTCGCCATGACTGTGAGCTGCACCGTCGCGGGCATCGCCGGCGCGGTCATCCCTCTCGCCCTGAAGAAGATGGGTGCCGACCCGGCGACCGCGTCGAGCATCTTCCTCACCACCGCCAGCGACGTCGCCTCGATGGGCGTCTTCCTCAGCCTGGCGACGATCCTGCTGATTTAGCGCCCCGGGTCCCTTCATTCCTCCCCTGGAAGGGGAGGGGGATCAGCGCAGCTGGTGGAGGGGTATTACCCCCCCACCGCACCGCGTGCGGTTCCCCGAGAATCGCTTACGGGGTCGGGCCACTCCACCGCTCGTCCTGAGCTTGTCGAAGGACCTCTTTTTCTTTCTCCGCAAGAAAGGAAAAGGGCTTCGACGGGCTCAGCCCGAACGGGGAGCGATCCAGGAATAGGGCATATGGAATTCCCTGCCTGTCAGGGGAGGATGTGCACAGGAAAGTCTCCACGCGATTCCCTCCCCAGCGCGGCCCGCATCGCGCGGCCGCAGCGGCAGATCGCGCCGGCGAGCGCCTCGGCGGTGCAGGGCGCCTCCGCCGTGATCCATCCCCGAATCGGGCCGAGCGCGGCCTCGGCAAGCTGCAGCGCGGCGAGGCGAAGCGGGATGGCGAGCGCGCCTTCCTCATTTCGCAGCCGCTCCTCGACCATCGAGGCGAGCAGCCGCGTCACCTTGTCATGCATCCGGCCCATGATGCTCGACCGGGCGAGCTGCCTGTTCTCCCAGAAATGCTGAAGCTGCGCATGCATGCGGGCCTCGTCGCCCATGCCCGCGGCGGCATCGGCGAGGATCGCGAACGGCCGCGTCATCGCCTGCAGGAGAATGTCGTCGGCGCTCTTATAATGTTCGTAGAAGGTCGAGCGGCCGACATTGGCCCGCGCCACGATGTCGGAAACGCGAATCGTCTTGTGGTGGCTGAGAAAGAGATGGTTGAAGGCTTCGATCAATGCGGCCCGGGTCCGCGCCGACCGCCGGTCCATGCTCGCCGCCATCTGCTCGCTCCCGGACATAGAGGCCTTCCCGTCCGCTAACGGACGAACCAGGGCCTGCTGTCGGTTCCACCGCCCGTCGTCACCGTACACTGCTCCGCTCCGGTAACAAGGGAGAGCAGGCATGACGGAAGCGGCGGATCATCTTCGGGCGGACCGCATCGCGGGCGGGGCGATGATCGCCGCCGCCCTGCTCAGCGTGCTGGTCATGGCGCACCATCCCGAGCATGTCGATCCGAACGGCCTGGTCGGCATCGTCCATGGCGCGATGATCGTGCTGATGACCGTCACTGCCTTCGGCTTCACCCATTTCGCGTTGCGGCGCGGCCTGGATCGGCCGGCGATCCTGGCCGGGCTGGTCGCCTATTTCGTCAGCCTGGTTGCCCATCTCGGCGCGGGGACGATCAACGGCTTCATCGTGCCGGCGCTGGCGGCGCGGGGCGCCGACCTGTCCGGCAGGGACGTCTTCCTGCTGGCATGGGAATCGAACCAGGCGCTGGCCAGTCTCGGCGTGTTCGCCACCGCGGCCGCCTTCACCCTCTGGTCGATCGATTTCCTGCGCCGGCCGGGTCTCGAGCCGCGGATCATCGGTGGGCTCGGCCTTGTCGCCGGCCTCGTCCCCGCCGCCCTGCTGGCGACCGGGACGACCGACATGCACGTCGCCGGCGCGATGGTGGCCTATGCCGCCTTTTCGCTCTGGGCGGTCGTTGTCGGCCTGTATCTGGCGCGGGGCAAGCTGGACGATCAGCGATAGCGGTAGAGTCTGACCCGCTGCAGCGTCGGGCCGGAGGGGGGCAGGCGGATGTGGCGGCCCTGGTGGGTTTCGTCGCCGTTGAGCAGGCGACCCGAGGTCCAGGCGCCGCCTTCGAACCGCCCTTCCCAGGCGCTGTCGATGCCGGCGGCGCCGCGCCCGTCGGCCGGCGCCACGGTCACGGTGATGCCTTCGCCCGCGAACAGGAAATCCTCCGGCCCGGTCTGGAGGATCAGCCCGCCATGCTCGCCGGGCCTTTGCTGGCCGCGCGGCGTCCATGGGTCGATGAAGGTCACCGTGAAGCGATAACCGCCGAGCGTCGCGGTCTGCGGCGCATCGTCGACCGTCCCGTCAAAGGCGACCATCGGCGCGAAGCCGACGCTGCGGCCCTCCCGCTGCGCCTCGAGCAGCAGCGGCGCGATCGAGCCGATCAGCCGGTAGGTCGCGCCGAGCCGGTCCGCCTCCGCGCCGGAGAGCGAATCGATCGAGAAGGGGCTGAAGCCGATCGCGCGATGGCGGCCGAATGCCAGCCAGGCATCGGCCGGGATGCGCGGATCGCCGGCATGCTGCGCCTCGGGGATGAAGAGCGGATTGAAGGCGGCGTAGGATGCGGAAATCTCCCCGAAATTGGGAAAATAGATATCGGGCGCGAGCAGGTCGATCGACGGCGCGCCCGCCCGCCAGACGTCAAACAGATGCGCAAGCGGCCCGCCCGAGGGATAGTCGCCGGGCCGCCGGCCGGGCCGCGCCAAAGCGGCGTTGACGTACATCGGCAGCCGGTTTTGCGCCTTGCCCGCCGCGGCGACGGTCTCGACGTAGCGGGCGTAGGACCAGGCGGTGAAGACCTCGTCCGCCGCGTCGCCCTCGCCGAAGACGTCGCGCCAGCTTCCGTTGCGCCGCGCGCCGTTCGATTCCCAAAGCGTGCGCAAGGGTGTCGCCAGCGCCGTCCGGTGCGCGACGAGCCAGTCGGTCAGCGCACGCGGCACCGGCGCGGCGAAGGCCGCGTCCGCGGCGGGCCCATGTTCGCGCGCGGTGGGGATCATGCCGACCTCGTTCTCGACCTGCACCATCAATATTGTCCGCCGCGCGCCGTCGACTTGCCGCAGATGCGCCATCAGGGCGGTGAAGGCGCGGGCGTCGGCGGCGAGGACGTCGGGATCGAAGGACGACAATATCTCCATCGGCGATCCGTCCGGGCCGCGCACGCGCGCGAAGCGGGCGGTGTCGCGCTTCACCCAGGCCGGCGCATAGCTCGACATGCTGTTCTTCCATGCGCCGAACCAGAGCAGCACCAGGCGCAGGTCGTTGGCGCGCGCATCCTCGATCAGCGCATCGACGCTGGCGAAATCCATCCGCCCCTCGACCGGCTCGATCAATTCCCAGGAGACCGGCGCGAGCACGGCATTCAGCCCCATTGCGCGCAACCGCGGCCAGATCGGCGCCATATGCGCCCGGCTCGACGCGCTCGAATTGGCAAGCTCGCCGCCCAGAATCAGGAAGGGACGGCCGTCGACGACGAGATGGATCGCATTTCCGCGGCGCTCGAGCGCTGGAGGCTGGGCAAGTGCGGGAGCTGCTGCAAGGCTGAGCAGTGCCGCGAGGTAGAGTCTTGCGATCACCCCATTGCCTCGATCCTCGCTTATGCGCTGCAAAAAGGCCCAGGCCCCCAGATGGACTTCCACTGGAGCCTCAATGTCGAAATAGCCTAACGTCTTCCGACATGCCTTGCCAGCGGCTCTGCCTGTGGGTCCAGTCGCCGGGCGGGGAGGAGGGAAAGGACCGTGACCGATCCGATCATCGCCAGGACCGTCGACAGCGCCGTACTACTGCAGAGCGGCGGTGAGGAGGAGGTCGAGGATGAGGTGCTCGCCACCTATTACGGCCTCGCCGGCGACAAGAAGTTCGCGATCTGCCGAAACGGCCTGGTCGTCGAGGGCCGCTATATTGCCAATGCGGAGATCGACAGGCTGCGCTTCGACGAGCGCGTGAAGACCGACTTCGCCTCGCGGCGGCTACTGATCCATCTCATCGGCGGCGCAGTGGTGGCGCTCCCGGTCGAAGGCGAGCAGGGCCAGCTCCTCGACATCTACCCTATTCAGGCTTTCCTGCGCCGCAGGGTCAATCAGGCCGGCAGAGGGTTCTGACCCCGGCGATCAATCCGCGACCCGCACCGTCGCGGTCACAGACAGGCCGGGTCGAAGGCGATCGAGCCCTGCCTGGCCCGGATCGAAGCGGATGCGGACCGGGACGCGCTGCACGACACGGGTGAAGCTGCCGGTGCCCGGCTCGAACGGCAGCAAGGCGAAGGTCGAGCCGGAGCCCGGTGCGAGGCTGTCGACCACGCCGCCGAGCGGCGGGCCGTCCAGCGCCTCGACCCGGATCGAGACCCGCTGGCCGGCATGCATGCGGCGGATCTGGGTCTCCTTGAAGAAAGCGGTGACGTAGACGTTGCGCAGCGGCACCAGGCTCAGCAGGCGCGAGCCCGGCTGGACATAGTCGCCGCGCTGGACCTGGCGATTGCCGACGACGCCATCGAACGGCGCGCGCACCACGCTGTCGCGCCGGTCCTGCCCAGCGAGCGCGATTGCCGCCCGGCTGCGCTGGACATGCGCCTCGGCGCGCGCCAGCGCCGCCGCGAGCACGGCACGGCGGGCCGATGTGACTCCGGCCTGGCGTTGCGACACCGACAACATGGCGCGGCTGCGCAAGGCGGCCTGCTCCGCGCCGATTGCCGCCGCGCGGCGCGTTTCCAGGTCCCGCCGAGTCGCGAAGCCGCGGTCGGCGAGCGCTTCGTAGCGGCGCCGGTCGGCATCGGCGCGCTCCGCCTCGGCGGCGGCGGCGCGGATGTCGGTGCCGGCGGCGTGGATATTGGCGTCGGCGAGGCCTTCTTCAGCCGAAAGGCTGGCCAGGGCAGCGGCGGCCGAGGCGACGTCGGCCTGCGCTTCGGCAAGATCGGCGGCGGCGGACTCGCTGCGCGAATCATATTCCTCGGCCGCGATGCGGACCAAGGGATCGCCGGCGCGCACCGCCTGGTTGTCGCGGACGAGCACGTCGGCGACCAGCCCGCGCACGCGCGGAGCCACTTCGCTGGCATCTGCCGCGACATAGGCGTCGTCGGTGCTTTCGCTGACCGATGGCGAGAGAAGGTAGAAGGCGCCCGCCGTGGCGACCGCAATGGCGATTCCGGCGGAAAGAAGCATCCGCCGTCCCGGGCGGCGGCGCGGCGCCGGCAATTCGATCGCGGCGGCCAGGTCGATGCTGTTCACGGCGGCGTTCACGTCATTCCCCTTGAAGAGAAGCTTTATATGATGCATATAATATAAAGCGATGAGACTGACAAGAGAGCCTTTGCAATGAGCGCCGCGGCGGTCACCGCCGGGGAGTTGCCGCGTGCCAGGCCGGCGGCGATGCCGGCCGCGCGCAAATATCTGATCTTCGGGGTGATGGCGTTCGGCCAGTTCATGGCGATGCTCGACATCCAGATCGTCGCCGCCTCGCTCAACGACATCCGCGCCGGCCTGTCGGCGGCGCCGGACGAGGTGAGCTGGATCCAGACCGCCTATCTGATGGCCGAATTGGTGATGATCCCCTTCGCGGCCTTCCTTGCCCAGGCGATGTCGACGCGCTGGCTGTTTGCCGCGTCGGCCGCCTTGTTCGTGGTTTCCAGCATCGCCTGCGGCCTTGCCTGGAACATCGAATCGATGATCGCCTTCCGCGCGCTGCAGGGCTTCACCGGCGGCGCGATGATCCCGACCGTCTTCGCCACCGGCTTCACCCTGTTCGAGGGCAAGCAGCGGGCGATGATCCCGGCAATTCTTGGCATGGTCTCCGTGCTCGCGCCGACCTTGGGTCCGACGGTCGGCGGGTTCATCACCCAGGCCCTGGACTGGCGCTGGATCTTCTTCATCAACGTCGCGCCGGGCATTGCCGTGACCGTGGCGGTGATCTGGCTGGTCCGCATCGATAAACCCGATGTCTCGATGTTCGGCCGGATCGACTGGGTGCACCTCGCCTCGATGGCGACCTTCCTCGCCGGGCTCGAATATGTGCTGGAGGAGGGGCCGAAGAACGGCTGGTTCGAGGACGGCAAGATCGCGGTCGCTGCCTGGGTCTCGGCAATCGCCTTCCTGCTCTTCCTGGAACGCTCCGTCCTGTCGACCATGCCGATCGTCAATCTCAGCCCGTTCCGCCGCCCCCGCTTCGCCTTCGCCTGCCTGTTCAACATCGTGATTGGGTTCGGCCTGTTCGCTTCCATCTATCTGGTGCCGATCTATCTCGGCCGGGTGCGCGGCTATGACAGCCTGCAGATCGGCGAGACCGTATTCGTCGTCGGCATCGCCCAGATCGTCAGCACCATCATCGCCGCACGGGTGTCGCAGACCGTCGACCGGCGGATCACGATCACAATCGGCCTCGTCATGTTCGCCTTCAGCCTGTGGCTGAGCTCGCACATGACCGCCCAATGGGGCTTTGCCGAATTGTTCTGGCCGCAGGCCGTGCGCGGGCTGGCGGTGATGCTGTGCATCGTGCCGAGCGTCGGCATGGCGCTGGAAGGCTTTGCCGGCAACGAGCTGCGCTATGCGTCCGGTCTGTTCAACCTGATGCGCAACCTCGGCGGCGCGATCGGCATTGCCACGGTCAACACCTGGCTGGTCGATTTCGCCCGGATCCAGGCGGCGCGCTTCGGCGAATCCCTGGGCAATGCACCCGATACGGCGCAGCAAATGATGGCGGACCTTGCGAGCCGTATGGGCGCAGTGACGCCGGACCCGGCGCACGCAATGCAAATGGCGCAGGCGATGATGGGCCATGTCGTCGCGCAGCAGTCGCTTGTCATTGCGTTCGACGATATCTTCCGGCTGATGAGCTGGATGTTCGTCGCCGCCCTGGTGATGGTGCCGTTCTGCAAGCCGCCGGCAAGCGACGCGGCGCCGGCGCCGCTGGCCGAGGCGCATTGAGAGGAGAGGCATGCGTTACGACACCGAACACAAGGCACGAACCCGGGAGCGGATCCTGGACGAGGCGGCAAGCGCGATCCGCGCCGAAGGACCGCTGGCGGTCAGCGTCGCCGGCCTGATGAAGAAGGCCGGCCTCACCCATGGCGGCTTCTACGCCCATTTCGGATCGAAGGACGATCTGGTCGCCGAAGCGATCGGCCACATGTTCGGCGGCCCCTATGCCAATTTCGCGAAGCTGACCGAGGGCAAGCCGCCTGCCGAGGCGCTCGCCGCTTATGTCGATTTCTATCTCTCGCCCCGCCACCGCGACGCCCGCGACCGCGGCTGTCCGCTGCCGTCCCTTTCGGGGGAAGTCGCCCGGATGACTGCCCCGGCCCGCGCGCGCTTCGCTGAGGGGGCGGATCGGCTGCGCAGCTCCATGGCCCGGTTGCTCGAGGCGATGGGCCGAGAGGATGCCGAAACCCTCGCCGCCTCCGCCATCGCCGAAATGGTCGGCGCCATCGCGCTTGCCCGCGCCACCGACGACAGGGCGCGATCGGATGAAGTCCTCGCCGCGACGCGCGGTGCGGTAAGGGCGCGGTTGGGCATATAGTTCGAGCTCGTGTCGATACTCTGCCTTAAAGTCCTCCCCCTTGAGGGGGAGGGTTGGGAGGGGGTGTCGAGCGTGTGCGGTCAGCTTCGATCGCCGGACCCCCTCACCCCACCCATTGGGTCGACTCTTTGGTCCCTCTGGGAGATGGACCTGTCGCCCCAATCCCCGCCGGGGAGAGGGAGCTTTGATCGGCATCACCTATGTCATGTTGAGGGATCCTGCTCACGCCTCGCCTGAACCTTGACTTTTTGCACCGCAGCATACATATGCGCCCTCAGCGAAGCGCCATGCAGCGTGATCGGCCGCACTCCGGCCCGGCTCCGCTTCGTACTTCTCCCCAGGTTTCCCTTTTCACGCGGGTCACCCAAACCCGCCGCTTCGCGCGCGCCATCAGGGCTGCGCGTGGTGCCGCACATTATGTGAGTTTCTTCATGTCATTCGAATCCCTTGGGCTGTCGCAGCCCATCCTCCAGGCGCTCGCGCTCAAGGAGTACACCAATGCGACCCCGATCCAGCAGCAGGCCATCCCGACCGTCCTGACCGGCCGCGATCTGCTCGGCATCGCCCAGACCGGCACCGGCAAGACCGCGGCCTTCATGCTGCCGTCGATCGACCGGCTGGTCCGCTCGAACCGCCGGGCGGGCCCGCGCGCCTGCCGCATGCTGGTCCTCGCCCCGACCCGCGAGCTTGCCGGCCAGATCGCCGACAGCGCCCGCGCCTACAGCCATTTCTCGCAAATGCGGGTGGCGACCGTGTTCGGCGGCACCTCGATCGGCAAGAACAGGCAGGACGTCGCGCGCGGGGTCGACATCCTCGTCGCCACGCCGGGCCGGCTGATCGACCTGATCGAGCAGCGCTACCTTCATTTGGGCGAGGTCGAGATCCTCGTCCTCGACGAGGCCGACCAGATGCTCGATCTCGGCTTCATCCACGCGCTGAAGCAGATCGTCCGCCTGCTGCCGGCCAAGCGCCAGACCCTGTTCTTCTCGGCGACCATGCCGAAGTCGATCAAGGAGCTGGCCGACAAATATCTGACCGATCCGGCCCAGGTGTCGGTCGCCCCTGCCTCGACCACGGTCGAGCGGGTCGAGCAATATGTGAGCTTCTGCCAGCAGAGCGAGAAGCAGGCTTTGCTGACCATGATGCTGCGCGCCGGCTTCGGCGACCGCGGCAACATGGACCGCGTCCTGATCTTCTCGCGCACCAAGCACGGCGCAGACCGGATCGTGAAGCTGCTCGCCGGCAGCGGCATTCCTGCCAACGCCATCCACGGCAACAAGAGCCAGCCGCAGCGCGAGCGCGCTCTGGCCGAGTTCAAGGGCGGCAAGGCCAAGATCCTGGTCGCGACCGACATCGCCGCGCGCGGCATCGACGTGACCGGCGTCTCGCACGTCATCAATTTCGAGCTGCCCAACGTCTCCGAGCAATATGTCCACCGCATCGGGCGGACGGCGCGGGCCGGCGCCGCCGGCGTTGCCATCTCCTACTGCGCGGAGGACGAGCGGGCCTATCTCAAGGGCATCGAGCGGCTGACCCGCCAGCAAATCGAGGTCGTGCCGCTGCCGGCCAATTTCGTCGGCGAGGCCAACCGCATCAAGGCGACCCGCACCGCGGCGCCGGAGCCGAGCCGCGAGGAGCGGCGCGAGGAAGAGCGCGGCCAGCGCCGCTTTCCGCCGCAGCGCCACAATCGCGGCCCGGGCCGGTTCGCTTCGCGGGTCAAGCCGATGGGCGACGGGCGTCGCAGGGCGGCTGGACGCTGAGCCTTCTTTTCTAACCCTCCCTCCTTGTGGGGGAGGCCAGGGTGGGGGGTGCGAAGCGAAGCTTCGCGCGCTGCCTACGGCAGCGCTGCCCCTCACCCAGCTCCGTCTAAGCTCGCTGCGCTCACTAAGACTGCGCAACCAGTATCGGGTCAATCGTGCCCCGCACGATTGAGGATTGCCCGGGGGGCAATCCGACCCGACACTCCCACAAGGGGAGAGGGGGAGCTGAATGTAAGGCGGGGGATTTAAGGGGCTCACCGGCCTTGCCTTCGCGGGCACCCTCTGTTAGGGGCACGCCCCTGCGCCGCGGGCCTCGTCTCGCGGCGAATCCATTTCTGCGATTTAGATCAAAACGGAAAGAGTGCGCGGCTTTATGCAAATCATCGTTCGCGATAACAATGTCGACCAGGCGCTGCGGGCGCTCAAGAAGAAGCTGCAGCGCGAAGGCGTCTACCGCGAGATGAAGCTGCGTCGCCATTACGAGAAGCCGTCTGAGAAGCGCGCCCGTGAGCGGGCCGCCGCCATCCGGCGCGCGCGCAAGCTCGAGCGCAAGCGGGCGGAGCGCGACGGCGTCCGCTAGGACGACTGAGCGTCACGGCTTGGCTAAAGGTGCGGGCGGCGATAGAGATCGCCGCCTGTTTCTTTTTGCCGCCTGTTTCCAATTGGGGTTCCCTTCATGACCGAAGTCACCGCCGTCCCGATTCGTCCCATCGCCAGGGGCAGCCTGGTCAAGCTCTGGCTCGGCCTGCTCCTTCTGTGCCTTGCCGGCGCCGGCCTGGCCTGGGTCGGCACCCGCGGCGTGCAGGTGACCACCACCGCCAGCGGCCTGCGCTACCAGGTGCTGGCGGCCGGCGACGGGCCGACGATCACCTCGGCCGACCTGGTCGCGCTCGATTATACCGGCCGCGCCAACGGTGCCGTCTTCGACAGCAGCGAATCGCGCGGCCAGCCTCTGGTCACCGGCACCAGCGGCATGATTCCGGGCTTCGGCGAAGCGCTGCAGCTGATGAAAAAGGGCGGCCGCTACCGCGTCTGGATCCCGCCGCATCTCGGCTATGGCGGCCAGGTGCCGGCCGGCGCGCCGTTCGGCGCGAACGACACGCTCGAATTCGACATCCACATCCGCGAGATCGCGCCGGGCATGGCCGCGGCGCAGCAGGCCCAGCAGATGCAGCAGATGCAGCAGCAGATGGAGGCCGCCGGCCATGGCGGCGCCGGCGGCAACAGCAGCGCTCCGAGCGAAGCGGGCGGAGCGGGCGGCGCGCCCGGCAGGCAATCGCCCGGCGGGGCCGGCGAGCAGGCTCCCGGCGGGGCCGGCGGGCAATCCCCGGGCGCGGCGCCGCCGGGCGGCCGCCGCCGCTAGGAGCGTTGCTCTGCCCCTCTCCTGCTTGCGAGAGAGAATGAGGGACTTCTTCATGTCCTTTAGCAGTGAGCGCTCATGGACTCGGACCCACTGACCGTCATGCTGAACTTGTTTCAGCATCCAGCTGCGTTCCGTGGGGCGGCGGAGAACTGGACCCTGAAGCAAGTTCAGGGTGACGATTGAGGATGGAGCGCTAGGCCGCGGCGGCCTCTTCCGCGTCGGCCTCGTCCTCCACCGATTTCTGCTCGAGCGCCGTCTTCAGCATCGCGACCATCGGATCGGCCAGCGCCAGGCCGACGATGCCGAACAGGGCGCCGCACAGCAGCTGCGCGCCGAGCACGAGCGCCGGGGCGAGGTCCACCGTCTTCTTCGCCACGTAGGGGACGATCAGATAGCCGTCGACGGTCTGGACGATAAGATAGACCGCGATCGCCCAGATGCCGGCCTCGAAGCTCATCGAGAATCCGGCGAGCACGATCAGCACACCCGAGATGATCGCGCCGATATTGGGAAGGAAGGCGAGCAGCCCGGTGAGGATGCCAAGCAGGGTCGCCATCGGCACGCCGCCCACCATCAGCAGGAACCAGGTGCCGACGCCCTCGACCGCCATGCCGACCAGCCGCCCCGCCATCAGCCGGCGAAGCGTGTAGCCCATCCGTTCCGCGGTCCGGTAGAAGGCGTCGCGATGGTCGAGCGGCAGCATCCAGGCGACGCCGCGCTGGTAGAGGCGCGGCTCCACCGCGATGAAGATGCCGATCACCAGGATCATCACCAGGCTGGTGATCGCGCCAAGGGCGCTGCTGACAGCAGAACCGAGGCGGCCGAGCGTGCCCATCAATTGGCTGCTCAGCTGCTGGACGTCGACCCCGCCCTGGATGAGCCCCATTGCGTTCGCCCAGGCCACCAGGCGGTTGAGCTGGGCTGTCACGGTCTCGCGCAGCCGCTCGGCCTGATCGATCAGCTCGGTTCCGGTGAAATAGATCGTCCAGACGACGAAGCCGATCGCCGCCATCGTGACGATCAGCAGGCGCCAGTTGCGGCCGATCGGCAGGACGCGGCCGAGCAGCCGGGTGCCGCCGTCGAGCATCGAGGCGAGGACGATGCCGGCGAAGATCAGCAGCAAAGGCTGGGCGAGCACGATCACGCCGGCGACGGCGAGCACGAGCCCGATCCAGACGCTGGCCCGCTTCAGCTCATGCCGGATGACGGGGTCGCGAAGCTCGACCGGTCCGGCCTGCTCGACGTGCGGCTCGGGCAGGTCGTCGCTCATTGTTGCGGCGCCTGGGGCGCATCGCGCCCGGCGACGAGCGAGGTGCCGGCGCGGTCGCCGCGCAGTGCGGAGACCCAGGTGAGCGGGTTCTGGTAGGAGGAGCTGCCGTCGAGGCTGAAGGTGATGAACTGGGCGCGGCCGCCGAGATTTTCCCAGGGGACGGGGCCGCCGAGGCCCCGCTCGGAGACCGGGAATCGGCTGTCGGCGCTATTGTCGCGATTGTCGCCCATCAGGAAGACATGGCCTTCCGGAACGGTGACGCGCGGATAAAAGTCGCCGGCCGAATTTCCGAGGTCGATCGTGTCGTAGGAACGGCCATTGGGCAGGGTCTCGCGAAAGATCGGCAGGCGGCAATAGGCCCGTCCGTCGGCGCCCGTCGCGCGGAAGTCGCCGAAGGCGTCGAAGCCGCAGCGCGTATTGGCGTCGATGGGGATCATCGCCGCCGGGCGCGGGTGGCGCGGGATCGGTCGGCCGTTGAGATAGACGATGCCGCGCGCCACTTCGATCGTGTCGCCGGGCAGGCCGATCACCCGCTTGATCAGGTCCTCGCCCGTCGTCGGCTGGACCACGATGACGACGTCGCCGCGCTCAGGCATCGCGCCCCAGATGCGCCCGGCCGTCTGCGGCAACAGGTGGAGGCTGTCGCTGGCCCACGACCAGCCATAGGGATATTTGGCGACGACCAGCCGATCGCCGACCAGCAGGCCCGGCATCATCGATTCCGAAGGAATGTAGAAGGGCTTGGCGACCGCGCTGTGGAAGGCGAAGACGCCGGCGAGCAGGAACAGCAGCCCTCTGACCTCCCGCCACCAGCCGCCCTTCCGCGGCGCCCGCAGGGGCGACGCATCTGCGATCGGCGAGGGCGAGGGCGCGTCGCTCATCGCGGCGCGGCGGCCGGGGGCGGCGGCGGCCCGCGCTCCGCGTGGAGCGAAGTGCCGGCGCGGCCGCCGCGCAGGGCGGTGAACCAGCTGATCGGATTCCAGTAGGAGGAGCTGCCGTCGAGGCTGAAGGTGATGAATTCGGCGCGGCCGCCCAGATTCTCCCAGGGCACCGGCCCGCCAAGGCCCTGGTCTTCGAGCCGGAAGCGGCTGTCGGCGCTGTGGTCGCGATTGTCGCCCATCAGAAAGACATGGCCTTCGGGCACCGTCACGCGGGGGAAATTGTCGCCCTGGCTGGTCTCGGTGACGTCGATCGTGTCGTACGAGCGGCCGTTGGGCAGCGTCTCGCGGAAGACCGGCATGCTGCAATAGCGGCCGCCGTCCGGTCCGGTCACCTGGAAATCGCCGAAGCCGTCGGGCGCGCAGGGCGTGTTGGCGTCGATCGGGATCATCGTGCGCGGACGCTCCTGGCGAGGGATCGCATGGCCATTGAGATAGACCACGCCGCCGTTCACCTCAACCGTGTCGCCGGGCAGGCCGATGACGCGCTTGATATAGTCCGAGCTCTGGCCCGGCGGGGTGACGATGACAACGTCGCCGCGCTCGGGCAGCGCGCCCCACAGCCTCCCCGTCATGTGCGGCAGGATGTGGAAGCTCGGGCTCACCCACGACCAGCCATAGGGATATTTGGTGACGACCAGCCGGTCGCCGACCAGCAGGCCGGGCATCATCGATTCGGACGGGATGTAGAAGGGCTTGGCGATCAGCGAGTGGAAGGTGAGCACGGCAAGCACCAGCCAGAAGATCGCCTTGAACTCGCCCCACCAGTCCGTGCCCTGCTTCTGCGGCACGGGTAATTCCGTATCGAGAGCGACGGGCCCCGCGACGATTTCGCTTTGGGCTCCGTTGGGGAGTTCGGCCGCCCGGCTGCGGTCGGATTCGGTCAAGATAAAGGCTCCTCGGGCAGGATCTCGATGATCACGACGGCCATCGCGAAAGGGTGATCGTCGGTCATTGTCAAATGGATGTGGGCGCGGTGGCCCGCCGGCACAAGCGCGTCAAGCCTCTGCTTGGCCCCGCCGGTCAGCGCCAGGGTCGGCTGTCCCGATGGAAGATTGACGACGCCGATGTCCTTCATGAACACGCCGCGTTTGAAACCGGTGCCGACCGCCTTGGAAAAAGCCTCCTTGGCGGCGAAGCGCTTGGCATAGGTGCCGGCCTTGGTGAACGGCCGCCTTTCCGCCTTGGCGCGCTCGATCTCGGTGAAGACCCGATTGGTAAACCGCTCGCCGAACCGCTCGAGGGAAGCGGCGATCCGGTCGATGTTGCACAGGTCGGAGCCGAGACCGATGATCACAAGAAGACCCTCATCCCAACCTTCTCCCGCAAGCGGGAGAAGGGGCGCGCCGAGCGGGTCTTCAACTTCTTCCCCTCTCCCGCTTGCGGGAGAGGGCAGGGTGAGGGTCTTCTTGTATTAGCTTCTTCCCTCATCCCCGCGCCTCGTCCATCAGCGCCCGCATCCGCCGCACGCTCGCGTCGAGCCCGGTGAAGATCGCCTCGCCGATCAGGAAGTGGCCGATGTTCAGTTCGGCGAGCTGCGGAATGGCGGCGACCGGCTGGACGTTGTCGAATGTGAGGCCATGGCCGGCATGGGGCTCGATTCCGTTCTTCACCGCAAGTGCGGCGGCATCGGCGATTCGGCGCAGCTCGGCGGCGCGCTCTTCCCCTTCGACATGGGCGTAGCGGCCGGTGTGGAATTCGACCACGGGCGCGCCGAGCCTGACCGCGGCCTCGATCTGGGCCGGGTCGGGCTCGATGAACAGGCTGACCCGGATATTGGCGGCGCCCAGCTTGTCGACGAAATATGCGAGGTGATTGTGCTGGCCCGCGGCGTCGAGTCCCCCTTCCGTGGTTCGTTCCTCGCGTTTTTCGGGGACGATGCAGGCGGCGTGGGGGCGGTGGGCGAGGGCGATGCCGAGCATTTCCTCGGTCGCCGCCATTTCGAGGTTCAGCGGGATCTGGAGCCGCGCCATCAGCGCGTCGATATCAGCGTCGGTGATGTGGCGCCGGTCCTCGCGCAGGTGGGCGGTGATGCCGTCCGCGCCCGCATCGGCCGCGGCGAAGGCGGCGCGGACCGGATCGGGATGCGCGCCGCCGCGCGCGTTCCTTATCGTCGCGACATGGTCGATATTGACGCCAAGACGCAGGGAAGAGGTCACGCCGCCTTCCGGCTCCCGGGCTTCTCGGCCGGCAGGGCGGCGAGGTCGTCGGGCAGGCTCGACGCCTCGTAGGTCGGCACATTGAGCTGGACGAGCGGGAAGAACGGCACGCCAAGCTCGGCCGTGCCGCCGGAGCGGTCGACCAAGGCGGCGGCGGCGATGACCTCGCCCCCAGCCTGCGCCACCGCCTTGATCGCCTCGCCCGACGAGAGGCCGGTAGTGACGACGTCCTCGACCAGCAGCACGGTCTGCCCGGCCTCGAGCCTGAAGCCGCGGCGAAACTCGAAAACGCCTTGCGGGCGCTCGACGAACACGGCTTCGACACCCAGAGCCCGGCCCATTTCATGGCCGATGATGACGCCGCCCATGGCCGGCGAGACGACGATTCCGATCCGCGACCTGATCTCGCGCGGGATCGAGGCGGCGAGCGCGCCGGCCAGCCGCGAGGCGCGCATCGGATCCATCAGCACGCGCGCGCATTGCAGGTAGCGCGGGCTGTGGAGGCCCGAGGACAGAATGAAATGGCCCTCGAGCAAAGCGCCGGCGGCCCGGAATTCGGCCAGGACTTCCTCTTCGGTCATCTCATTTCCCGTTCTTGCGGCAAGGCGCAATCCCTAGGGAACAGGAAGCATGGCATCAAGCGTTCTACATTGCGGCGAACATGCTTGAGAGACGCAAATCCCCTGCCTATAAGGCCGGCGCAGGCGCCCCCGGGCGCCCGAATCCAGCCGCCTGCCTTGGCGGACCACAGGGGCCTAGATGAAGATCTTTCTGAAGCTGTTCGCCATCGCCGCCGCCTTCGGCATGGCGCCCGCCGCGGCCCTCGCCGCTCCCGCTCCCGCCCCGGTTGCGCCCGCGACGGCAACCAGCGCCGCGCCGGCGACGGCCGGCGCGCCGGCCGCGTCGGACCAATCCGCAAACAGCGCCGCCGCAGTGCCGGCCGCGCCCGCGCAGCTCGCGCCGACCGAGGGTTTCGGCCAGCCCGACGGCCGCTACGGCCTGCAGGATCCGGTGAGCCCGATCGGCGTGCGCGGCCTCTGGTTCCACGACTGGATCCTGATGCCGCTGATCGTCGCCATCTCGATATTCGTGCTGTTCCTGCTGCTCTGGGTGGTCTTCCGCTACCGCCGCAGCGCCAATCCGGTGCCGACCCGCAACACCCACAACACCTTCCTGGAGATCGTCTGGACCGCCGTGCCGGTGCTGATCCTCGTGTTCATTGCGGTGCCGTCGATCGATCTGCTGCGCGCGCAATATGATCCGCCGCCCGCGGACCTCACCGTCAAGGTGACCGGCAACCAATGGTATTGGACCTACGAATATCCCGATCTGGGCGTCAATTTCGATTCCAACATGCTGACCGACGATCAGGCGCGCGCGGCCCGCGAGCCGCGTCAGCTCGGCGTCGACAATCGCATGGTGGTTCCGGTCGGCGCGGTGGTGAAGGTGATCACCACGGCCAGCGACGTGATCCATTCGTTCGGCGTGCCCGCCTTGTGGATCAAGATGGACGCGGTCCCCGGCCGGCTCAACGAGACCTGGTTCAGGGCGGATCGTCCCGGCGTCTATTACGGCGTGTGCTACGAATTGTGCGGCGCCCGTCACGGCTACATGCCGATCGCGGTCGAAGTCGTCAGCCGCGAGGCGTTCGCGCAGTGGGTCGCCTCGCGCGGCGGCCACATGCCCGGCGCCCGCCCGGCAGCGGCGGCGCAGGCAGCGCCGCCGGCGACCGTCGCCGCGACCGAAGGCACGGCCTCCACCCCGGCTCCCTCGAACGTCGTGGCAGCGACCGAGACGCCGGCCACCACGAATCAAGGCGCGACCAGATAAGGCGGCAGACACAGACATGACCGACACCACCGCAAACGCCGTCCATTTCGAGGCCGCCCATGGCCATGACGCGCACCACGACGCCGATCACAAGCCGGGCTTCTTCGTCCGCTGGTTCATGTCGACGAACCACAAGGACATCGGCACGCTCTACCTGATCTTCGCGGTCACCGCCGGCATCATCGGCGGCACGATCTCGGGCCTGATGCGCGTCGAGCTTGCCCAGCCCGGCGTGCAATATCTCGGCTATTGGGCCAACGCGCTCCATCACTTCCTCGGCATGCCCGACGCGACGGTCGACGAGGCGCACCACATGTGGAACGTGCTGGTCAGCGCGCACGGCCTGATCATGGTCTTCTTCATGGTCATGCCGGCGATGATCGGCGGCTTCGGCAACTGGTTCGTGCCGATCATGATCGGCGCGCCCGACATGGCCTTCCCCAGGATGAACAACATCTCGTTCTGGCTGCTGCCGCCCGCCTTCATCCTCCTGCTCGGCAGCTCGTTCGTCTCGGGCGGATCGGGGCTTGGCGCGGGCGTCGGCTGGACGGTCTACGCGCCGCTCTCGACCTCGGGCTCGGTCGGGCCGGCCGTCGACATGGCTATCTTCGCCCTCCACCTTGCGGGCGCCAGCTCCATCCTCGGCGCGATCAATTTCATCACCACGATCTTCAACATGCGCGCGCCGGGCATGACCCTGCACAAGATGCCGCTGTTCGTCTGGTCGATCCTGGTCACCGCATTCCTGCTGCTGCTATCGCTGCCGGTGCTCGCCGGCGCGATCACCATGTTGCTGACCGACCGCAATTTCGGCACGCATTTCTTCGATGCGGCCGGCGGCGGCGATCCGATCCTGTACCAGCACCTGTTCTGGTTCTTCGGCCATCCCGAGGTCTACATCATGATCCTGCCGGGCTTCGGCATGGTCAGCCAGGTGATCGCGACATTCAGCCGCAAGCCCGTCTTCGGCTATCTCGGCATGGCCTATGCCATGGTCGCGATCGGCGTGATCGGCTTCGTCGTCTGGGCGCACCACATGTTCACCGTGGGCATGGACGTGAACACCAAGATGTACTTCACCGCGGCGACGATGGTGATCGCAGTGCCGACCGGCATCAAGATCTTCTCCTGGATCGCGACCATGTGGGGCGGCAGCCTCACCTTCCAGGCGCCGATGCTGTGGGCGCTGGGCTTCATCTTCATGTTCACCGTGGGCGGCGTCACCGGCGTCGTGCTGGCCAATGCCGCGGTCGACGTGCAGTTCCAGGACACCTATTACGTGGTGGCCCATTTCCACTACGTGCTGTCGCTGGGCGCGGTCTTCTCGCTGTTCGCGGGCTGGTATTACTGGTTCGGGAAGATGTGGGGAAAGCAGTATAACGAGCTGCTCGCGCAGATTCATTTCTGGCTGTTCTTCATCGGCGTCAACGTCATGTTCTTCCCGATGCACTTCCTCGGCGCCGAGGGGATGCAGCGGCGCGTGCCGGATTATGCCGACGCTTTTGCCCACTGGAATCATGTCGCCAGCGCCTACGGCTACTCGCTGATGGCGGCCGGCATGGCCTTCTTCTTCATCAATGTCTTCTGGTCGCTCTTCGCGGGCAAGAAGGCGCCGGACAATCAATGGGGCGAAGGCGCGACGACGCTGGAATGGACCCTGTCGAGCCCGCCGCCATACCACCAGTTCGAGACGCTGCCGGTGATCGACGACAACGCCCACCACTAGGCCGCTTCCCGTCAGGTTGAATCGTGAGCTCTTAACTCCTCCCCTGATAGGGGAGGGGAAGCGCACGAAGTGGGGTGGAGGGGTATCAGCGTCCGAGAATAATCCCTGACGCTGATACCCCTCCACCACCGCCTGCGGCGGCGGTCCCCCTCCCCTTGAAGGGGAGGATAAGTAAGGTCGTCGCCAAAACTGGCCTCCCGGGTCTCGTCCTTGGACTCCTCCGGATCTGCTGCTCAGCCCGCGGCGTCGCGATAGGCCCGCGGCCAGATGCCCTGCTTGCCCGGGGAGAGGATGCCGTTCGGATCGAGCGCGTCCTTGATCGTCTCGGCGAAGCGGCGCTGGGCATGATCGTTGAAGTCATATTGCTCGGCGACCAGGTCCATGAAATCGAGGTGCGAGCGATATTCGCCATAGCCAAGCCGCGCCGCCGGGGCGACAAGCCCCTTGCAGGCATCATAAGCGGCGCGGGCCTGCGGCTCGTTCTCGGTGTCGAACACGACCAGCCCGACATGGATCATCGCGCGCCGGCCGACGATGATGACCCCGCTATAATCGAGGCCCGCCGCATTGAGCCCGTCCCGCACCAGGTCGCGCAGGGCGCCGCCGTCCCGGCCGGTGATTGGCGCGACGCAGGAAAAGCCGATATGGCCGCCTTTCTCGCCGCCATACCAGCGCGTCATCTGGTCGAGCGCCATGCTCGGAATGCCGGCCTGGACGCGCTCGTGCGGATTCTCCAGCTCGGGCAGGGCCCGGCCGTCATATTTGGAGAAGGTGAGCGCCGCGCCCGGAATCGTGCCGAGCGCCGCCTCGACCAATTCGCGCTGGCGCTCGACGATCGTCTCGTCGCCATAGAGGGCAAAGCGCATCACCCAGCGGCCGAGCCCGGGCTGGCGCGCGATCTCCTCGATCACCGATTCCGGCATCGGGCCCTCGCCGCGATACCAGGCCTCGCGGCCGGTGAAGGCCGAAATGCCGCACACCGCATTGATGATCATCGGTTGGTTGGCGATGGTGCCGGCGAGCATCAGCGGCCGCAGCCGCTCGAGTAGCAGCTCGAGGTCGCTGTCCCGCCTCAGCGTCAGCCAGCCCGGCATGTAGCAATCCGGCGGCGGCATCAGCCACAGGCCCATCTTGGTGACCACGCCGAAGTTCGATTGCATGAACAGCCCGTCCGGGCTTGGGCCGCAGCCCCTCTTGTAGACCTGCCAGGCCTTGGGGTTGGACATGCCGCCCATGCCGGTGCGGAGCACGTCGCCATTGGGCAGGACGACCTCCATGCCGCATTGATTGGCGGGATGGTCGCCAGTGGGCGTATAGCCCATGCCGTGATCGAGCGTGTTGCCGACCACGCTGCCCCAGCCCAGATCGGGGACCGACATCCACAGTTTCGAGCCGGAGGCGCGCAGATGGTCGTGGAGGTCGAAGAAGCGCACGCCGGGCTCGATCAGCGCCCAGGCGGACTCCTCGTCCACTTCGAGCACGCGGTTCATCCGCCTGAGACTCAGCACGATGCTGCCGCCGACTCGAGGCGCGGCGCCGCCATAGCCGTTGTTGCGGCCCTGCGAGCTGGTCCACAACGGCACCTTGTGCGCGTTGGCGATGCGCAGGATCGCCTGCACCTCCTCGACCGTGGCCGGGCACAAGACGGCGGACGGGTCGTAATCGCGCCACGAGGGATGGGCGAAGGGGTCGCGAAATTCGGCGACCTCGGCCGTTTCGCCGAGGAAGCCTTCCGGCCCGAGCGTGTCGGCGAAGGCCCGCAGCGCGCGGTCGAACTGTTGGGGCGGTACATGAGGCGGGCGCGTCCGCGCCGGCGAGTCGGGCTCGAGCATCGCGATCTCCCCTTTTTCGGCAAGTATGGCGAGGGGATGCGTCGCCTACAATCGGCGATCGCCGCATCGCTCTCTTCCCTCGCCGCCGACTCGCTCTTATAGGCGCACTCACCCATGACGACCTCCGCCAACAGCATCCCCGTCGCCGTCACCGCCGACTGGCAGGACTTCCTGGCGCTGACCAAGCCGCGTGTGATGACGCTCGTCGTCTTCACCGGCCTTTGCGGGCTGCTGGTCGCGCCCGTGTCGCTGCCGCCGGCTTTGGCCTTCACCGCGATCCTGTGCATCGCCCTGGGCGCCGGCGCCGCGGCGGCGCTCAACATGTGGTACGAGGCCGATCTCGACGCGCTGATGAAGCGGACCGCGTCGCGGCCGCTCCCGGCAGGGCGGATGGACCGCCAGACCGCGCTCCATTTCGGCGTCGGCCTGAGCTTCTTCTCGGTGATCCTGATGGGGATCGCGACCAACTGGTTCGCCGCGGCGATCCTGGCCGTATCGATCCTGTTCTACGTGATGGTCTACACGATCTGGCTCAAGCGGCGGACGCCGCAGAACATCGTCATCGGCGGCGCCGCCGGCGCCTTTCCGCCCCTTATCGGCTGGGCGGCGGCGACCGGCGACGTCGCGACCTTGCCGATTTTGCTGTTCGCTTTGATCTTCCTGTGGACGCCGCCACATTTCTGGGCGCTGTCGCTGTTCGTGCGCAGCGATTATGCCGCCGCCGGCGTGCCGATGCTGCCCGTCGTCGCCGGGCCCAGGGCGACTCGGATCCAGATCCTGCTCTATACCTTGCCGATGGGGGCGGCGGCGATCGCGCCCTGGCCGCTCGGGCTCGCCGGCGCCATTTACGGCCTCGCCGCTTCGGGCCTCAGCCTCGGCTTCCTCGTCCTGGCGTTGCGCGTGCTCGCCAACAAGGCGACCGAGCCCGCTGGCATGAAGCCGGAGAAGCAGCTGTTCGCCTTCTCGATCGTCTATTTGTTCGCTTTGTTCGGCGCGCTCGTCGTGGATCATCTGCTGTGATGGACCAGGACGAGATCCGGCGCCGCCAGCGCAGCCGCGCGGTCATCATGGCAGTGCTGCTCGGCCTGTTCGTGGTCCTGGTCTACGCGATCACCATCGCCAAGATGGGTCTTTATTCGGCGTGACCCGCAAGACGCGAACGGCCCTGCTCATGGTCCTGCTCGTCTGCGGCATGACCGGGCTCGCCTTTGCCGCGGTGCCGCTCTACCGGGCGTTCTGCGAGGCCACCGGCTTCGCCGGCACGCCGCTGCGCGCCGAGGGCGGGCAGGCGCCCGGCGACACCGGACGCATGATCTCGGTCCGCTTCGACGCCAACACCTCGCCGAACCTGCCCTGGCAGTTCCGCCCGGTCGACACCCACCGCAGGGTCGCCATCGGCGCGCGCAACATCGCCCTCTACGAGGCGCGCAACCTGTCCAGCCATGCGGTCACCGGCCAGGCGGTGTTCAACGTCACGCCTTCGCAGGCCGGCCGTTATTTCACCAAGATCCAGTGCTTCTGCTTCACCGAGCAGAGGCTGACGCCGGGGCAGGACGTGCAGATGCCGGTGGTGTTCTACGTCGACCCGGCGATCCTCACCGATCCCGACACGCGGGACATCAACGAAATCACCCTTTCCTACACCTTTTACCCAGTGGACCAGGGGTCGGCGGGAAGATAGAGCAAGCGCAACACCAGAAGGACGCAAGCGGATATGGCCGGAGCGAAGACCCACCAATATCATATCGTCAATCCGAGCATCTGGCCCTTTGTCGGGGCGATTTCGGCGCTCGCCTTCTTCGCCGGCATGGTGCGCTGGATGCACACTCTGCCTTATGGCGGGTATATCATGGGCGCGGGCCTGATCGGCATCCTCGCCACCATGTTCAGCTGGTGGGTCGACGTGGTGCGCGAGGCCCATGCCGGAGATCACACGCCGATCGTCCAGCTCCACCTTCGCTACGGCATGATCCTGTTCATCGCCTCCGAGGTGATGTTCTTCGTCGCCTGGTTCTGGGCCTGGTTCAACGCCTCGCTCTTCCCTTCGGCCGCCGAATCGGTCGGCGGGGTCTGGCCGCCGCACGGCATGCACGTGCTCGATCCGTTCGGCTTCCCGCTGCTCAACACGTTGATCCTGCTTTGCTCGGGCTGCACCGTGACCTGGGCGCACCACGCCCTGATCCACGGCCATCGCGACGGGCTGATCAAGGGGCTGTGGCTGACGATCGCGCTCGGCCTGCTGTTCACCTCGATCCAGGCTTATGAATATTACCACGCGCCGTTCGGCTTCAAGGACAATATCTACACCTCGGCCTTCTTCATGGCGACCGGCTTCCACGGCTTCCACGTCATCGTCGGCACCATCTTCCTGATCGTCTGCCTGATCCGCTCCTACAAGGGGCATTTCACGCCGCAGCAGCATTTCGGCTTCGAGGCGGCTGCCTGGTACTGGCATTTCGTTGATGTGGTGTGGCTGTTCCTGTTCCTGTGCATCTACGTCTGGGGCAGCTGGGGCGCAGCGGTTCATTGATCCCTTCTCTCCTCCCTGTCGCGAAGCGATGGGGTGGGGGACCATGCGAAGCATGGTGGAGGGGCAATTCGGACTCGGTAAGCTCCTCCACCGCACTTCGTGCGGTCCCCCTCCCCATGAGCTTCGCTCACAGGGAGGATAGATTCAGATGACCGAGCCCGCGCCCATCCTTGCCGCCCTGCAGGGCCTGTGCCCCCGTTGCGGCAGCCGGACCCTGTTCGCGGGCCTTGCCAGCTTCGCGCCGAAATGCCGGGCCTGCGGGCTCGATTTCGCCGCCTTCAACGTCGGGGACGGGCCGGCGGCCTTCCTGATCTTCATCGTCGGCGGCATCGTCGTCGGCCTCGCCATCCTGGTCCAGGTCAGGATATCGCCGCCCTGGTGGGTGCACGTCCTGCTCTGGGTGCCGTTGACCGCCGCCCTGACCATCGGCCTGCTCCGCATCGGCAAGGGATTGCTGCTCGCGCTCGAATACCGCCATCGTGCGCGCGAGGGGCGAATCCAGGGGCCCGAATGAAGCGGGTCCCGGTCCTCGCCACCCTGATCGTCGCCGCGGCCGTGGCAGTGATGATCGGGCTCGGCATCTGGCAGCTCCAGCGCGCGCAGTGGAAGCAAGATCTGCTTGCCGAATATAACGCCGCGGCGTCGATGCCCGCGGTCGATCTCGACCCCCTGCTTGACGGCCGCACGATCCTGCCGCCTCTGTCCTTCCGCCGCGCCCTGATCAGCTGCGACGCCACCGATGCCGAGGCCGATGTCCATGCCGGGCGCAACATGTCGGGCGCCGTCGGCCAGGTCTACGTCGTCCCCTGCCGGCCGGGCGCGAGCGGGCTTGCGGGACGCATCCGCGTCAATATGGGCTGGTCGGCGAGGCCCGATACGCTGCGCCGCCTCTCGCTCCACGGCATCATTGCCGGCCGGCTGAGTGTCGTGGGAGAGGATGGGCCGGTGATTCTCACGTCCGCCACGGCCCCGCCGCCGCTTGCGCCGAGCCAGCCCGCCGCGATCGATACGGTCCCCAACAACCACATGTCCTACGCCTTCCAATGGTTGTTCTTCGCGGCGGCGGCTCTGGTGATTTTCGTGCTGGCGCTGAGGCGGCGCGTCAGTCGACCGGACGGGTGAATGTATTGAGGTGCGCCCAGCGCGCCGATGGGAGGATGAATTCTCCATCGGTGCGGGCGTCCCAGATCGCGTAGATCTCGTTTTCGATCTCGTCTCTGACGGACCAGGCAGGCGCGAGGAGATCGTACAGGATCCCGAAACGGGCGATGCGGTCCTCTCCCCCGAGATCGAGGACGATCCTGTATTGGTCGGGGAACTTCCAGTAGCGATCGACCTTGCAGGTCACGACCCCGGTTTCGGAGGCGAGCGCTGCGACGAGCTTGCCGGCTTCGCCCAGGGCGGCGGCAAGCCCGCCCACTTCGACATGCACGGACAGGATGAGGCACTCGCGCATCTCGGCGGGCTCGGTGGGGGGTTCGGAGGCCATATGGCCTGGATAGAATCTGTGGCGTGTGAAGGCCATCGCGGCCTGGTCGGTCCGCTTCGGTTGCCGCCGCGGCCCCGAGCGCCTAAATCCCGCGCTTCATGATGAAGCTCACCACACTCGCCAGCGGCCTCAAGGTCGCCAGCCGGCCGATGCCCGGTTTCGAAACCGTCGCCGTCGGCCTTTATGCCGATGCCGGCTCGCGCCATGAGCCGGCGCGGGTCAACGGCCTCGCCCATCTCTTCGAGCATATGGTGTTCAAGGGCGCCGGCGGGCGATCGGCCCGCGAATTGAGCGAGGCTGTCGAGGATGTCGGCGGCGATCTCAACGCCTGCACCGAGCGCGACGGCACCAACTTTTCGGCTTCGCTGCTCGCGGAGCATTTGCCGCTCGGCATCGAATTGCTGTCGGACATGGTGCTGCGCCCGCATTTCGACGCGGCCGATCTGGTCCGCGAGAAGGAGGTGGTGCTTCAGGAACTGGGCGAGGCGCGCGATACGCCTTCGGACATCATCTTCGACGATTTGTGGACCGCCGCATACCCCGAACAGCCCCTCGGCCGCTCGATCCTCGGCGACGAGACGAGCATCGACGCGATTACCGCGGACGATCTCCACGCCTGGCGGACCGACCTCTATCGCGCCGGCAGCCTGACACTCGTCGCAGCCGGCAAGGTCGATCACGACGCGCTGGTGGCGCTTGCCGAGACGCGGTTCGCCGGCCTGCCCGAGGGCGCGATCCAGCCCGCCGAGGCCGCGCATTTCGCCGGGACGGTGCGCGCGGGCGGCGCGCGGGCGGACCAGGCGCATCTCGCCTCGGCTTATGCGGCGCCGGGCCTGCACGACGAGGATTATTATGCCGCGCGGCTTTTCTCCGACATTGTCGGCAGCGGCGCCTCGTCGCGGCTGTTCCAGGCGGTGCGGGAGGAAAGGGGCCTTGCTTATTCGGTCTGGTCCTCGCTCGCCGCCTATCGCGACGGCGGCCTCTTCTATCATTATGCGGCGACGGCGCGGCGCGAGGCGGCGGCCGCGGCGGCTTTGGTGGCGGAGGTGATCGCCGATACGGTCGAGAGTGCGACGGAGCGCGAGCATCAGCGCGCGCTCGCCCAGGCCAAGGCCGGTCTGCTGATGTCGCTGGAGAGCAGTTGGGGCCAGGCCGCCTATGTCGCGCGCCAGCTGGCCGTTCACGGCCGGCTGGTCGAGCCGGCCGAGGTCGTGGCCGAGCTCGAAGCGGTCACGCTCGAGCAGATCCGCGCGGCGGGCGCCCGGATCCTGGCCGGGCCGCGGGCGAGCGCGACCATCGGCGTGCCGGCGGTCCGCGCCGCGTGAGAGTCTTTGATGGGAGTGCATTCTGATCGCAAAACCGGAATCCACTTTTGCGGAAAGCACTCCGCAGATCCTGATTGCCGAGCCCTGGGCCGATTACGGCCTGGTCGATTCAGGCAATGGCCGAAAGCTCGAGCGCTACGGCCGCTACCGCTTCATCCGCCCCGATCTTCAGGCCCTGTGGGCGCCGGCGTCGCCGGACTGGGCCGCGGACGCCGAGTTCATCCCGGGATCGGACGATGAAGGCGGCGGCCGCTGGCAATATAATGGCCCTGTGCCGCGCGACGGCTGGGACCTCGCCTGGGAGGATGTCCGCTTCCGCGCCCAGTGCACCCCGTTCCGCCACCTCGCCTTTTTCCCCGATATGGCGCCGCAATGGGCATGGATGCGGGAACGGCTCGGCGAAGATTCCGCGGTGCTGAACTTGTTCGGCTATACCGGCGTCGGCACGCTCGCGATGAGCGCGACGGGCGCGAAGCTCACCCATGTCGATGCCTCGAAGAAATCGGTCGAGGCGGGCAAGGCCAATGCCGTGCTGTCCGGCATGGCGGACAGGCCGATCCGCTGGCTGGTCGACGATGCGGGCAAGTTTGCCGCGCGCGAGGTGAGGCGGGAGCGGCGCTATGACGGCATCATTCTCGATCCCCCGAAATTCGGCCGTGGGCCGGACGGCGAAGTCTGGCGGCTGGAAGAAGACCTTCCGGCGCTGATTGCCGACTGCCGCAAATTGCTCGACGCCGACAGCCGCTTCCTTGTCCTCACCGTCTATGCGGTGCGCATGTCGGCGCTGGCGATCGCGGAACTGCTCAGCCAGGCGCTTGCCGATCTTGGTGGAAGGATCGAGTGCGGCGACATGGCGGTGCGGGAAGAGGCGCGGGGTTTGCTGCTGCCGACCGCGATCTTCGCGCGCTGGTCCAGTCAGTAACCGTCAGTCCCGTCCCGCCCGGATCGCCGCGCCCGCCGCGAAAGGCGCTCCCGCCACCAGCAGCAGCGACACCGCGCCGAGCAATTGCAGCGCGCCGCCCTCATTGCCGCGCTCCACGAATCCGGCGCCGAAGATCAGCAGCGGCACGGCAAGCGGCAGCATGAGCAGGCCGGCGAGGGCGCCGCCGCGGCGCAGGCCGGCGGTGAGCGCGCCGACGCCGAGGGTGAGCGCGGCGAGGCCCGGCGTGCCGATGAGCAGGCCGATCTCGAGCCGGGTGGGGACGTCCGGTGGCAGCTTCATCAGCGCAGCGGCGGGGATTGCGGCAAGCATCAATGGCGGGCCGAAGCTCAGCCAGTGGCCGGCCAGCTTGGCGAAGGCGATGGCTTCCTCGGAAACGCCCTTGAGGAAGAGTTGATCGAGCACGCCCGCGGCCCGGTCCGGTTCGACCAGCCTGTCCACTGGGAGCAAGGCGGCGAGCAAGGCCGCCATCCACAAGGCGCCGCCGCCGGTGCGGGCGAGCAGGGGCCCGTCGGGTCCGACCGCGAACGGGAACAGGGTCGCCACCAGCAGGAAGAAGATCAGCGGCAGCACGGCCGCGCCGCCGGTGGCGGCCAGGCGCAGCTCGCGCAGGATCAACGCGATCATCCGAGCGTCACGATCTGCGCGCGGTCGAGCACAAGCGGCTGATGGCTGGCGGCGAGGATCGCGCCGCCGGCCGCGCGGTGCGCCGCCATCGCCGCTTCGAGCCGCGCAAGCCCGTCGGCGTCGAGGCCGTTGGCGGGCTCGTCGAGCAGCCACAGGGGCGCCCCGCTCGCCACCACCCGCGCGAGCGCAGCGCGCTTGCGCTGGCCGGTGGACAGCATCCTCACCGGCACTTCCGCCAGCTTCTCCAGGCCCATCGCCGCGAGTCCGGCCTTGCTGTCCCTGGCCCAGAAGGCGAGCGCGTCGCCAAGCCTTTGCCGCTCGTCGAGCGCGAGATGCTCGTCGGCGAGCGCCGCATCGGCCCGTTCAACATTGCCGGCGGCCGGCATCAGCAGGCCGGCCGCGAGCCGCAGCAGCGAGGATTTGCCGGCGCCGTTGGGGCCGCGCGCCAGCGCCGCCTCGCCCGGCGCGAGGGTCAGGCTCAGCCCCTCGAACAGCAGCCGGCCGCCGCGGACGCAGGCCACATTGCCGAGCGCCAGCACGTGGCTCAACCCGCCTGCTCCTCGATGGCGTGCATGTCGGCGTCTGAGAAGCCGAAATGATGGCCGATCTCGTGGATGATGACGTGGGTGATGAGGGCTTCGAGGCTGACCCCGGTCTCGGCCCATTCGTCGAGCAATGGGCGGCGATAGAGATGGATCATCGGCGGCAGCTCGCCCGAGGTCCAGCTGTCCTGCTTGTCGAGCGAGCGGCCCGAATAAAGGCCGGTCAGCTCGAATGCATCCTCGATGCCGAGCTGCTCCAGAACCTCGTCGTCGGCATAATCCTCGATGCGCAGCACGACATTGGCCAGATGCCGGCGGAAAACCTCCGGCAGCCGCGCGATCGCCGCTTCCGCCAGCCGCTCGATCTCGGCGGGAGTCGGTGCGAAGGTTTGGTCTCTGCCCATCAGAGCGCGACATAGAGCGGTTGCGGCCGGCGTGGGAACCGGTTTTGCAATCCCGATGCCCTTGGCTATGGACGCCTCGATGGGCGCAGGACGAGAAGAAGGGACATGGCCGTGGCTGGGCTGAACGATGCGGAGCGTATGGCGGCATTGACCTCCCTGGAAGGCTGGACTTGGGATCCGGCGCGAAACGGTATCGCGCGGTCTTTCCTCTTCGAGGATTTCGGCGAGGCATTTGCATTCATGACCCGGGTCGCGCTCGAAGCCGAGAAGGCAGATCACCATCCGGAATGGAGCAACGTCTGGAACCGAGTCGATGTTTTCCTGACGACCCATGATGCTGGCGGCTTGACCGCGAAGGACATCGCCCTCGCCCGCAATATCGATCGCATCGCCGCGTCCTGAGAAAGCCGTCTCCGAACGACTGCATTCGGCTCCATAATGATGTAAGATCGTCGAACCATCCCCGCGACTGGGGGTGACGAGCGACGGAGATGGCAATTGGCTGGGATCTTCTTCAGTTATCGTCGTACCAGCGTTCCGCTTGTGACCCAGATTTACGAACGGTTTCGCGACGCCTTTCCCAATGTCGAAATCTTCCTCGACTGGCCTTCGATCAAGCCGGGAGCGAAATTCCCCGACGCGATTGGCCAGGCGCTGTCTTCGTCCCAAATCGTGCTCGTGATGATCGACCCGACCTGGATATCGGTCCAGGACAAGTCGTTCCGTCGTCGGCTGGACATGCCCAGCGATTGGGTGCGGAAGGAGGTTGCCGGCAGCCTCAAGGAAGGCAAGCTCGTCATTCCCGTCCTGATCGCAGGCGCCAGGATGCCGAAGCGAGACCAGTTGCCGGGCCCACTCCAGAATCTGGCGAAATGCAACGCGAAGGCGATTCATGACGAATATTTCGCCGAGGATGTCAACAAGCTGATCGATCACATCCGCTCCGAGATCGTCGAGCGCGAGTTGCGGGATTACGACACGCCTTCCAGTCCCTACCCGAAACCGCGCGCGCTCCGGCCGGCCGCCATCGAGGGTGCGGAACTCGCTAGGTTGTTCGAAGATCTGCCGCGCTGGCGGGAAGTCCGCTCGCTCATCGAGGAGGAAGTCGGCGCCGAGGGCCCGGCCGCCCGCGTCGAGATGAAGCGCACGTTCAAATTCCCCTCCTTCCGGGACGCCATCCGATTCATGAACAAGGCTTCGAAGCGGATCGACCCCTACGACCACCATCCGCGGTGGGAGAATATCTACGACAGGGTGACGGTCGGGCTGAGCACCTGGGACAGTGGCCACATCATTACCGATCGCGACTATAAAACCGCGCTCATGCTCGAAGGGCTTTATCGGGACTTTCTCGCGGGGCGGTGAATCGGGCAAAGTCGGATCGGATGCGTCGCTTGCCCTGACGCGCGCCGCTTACTAGAGGGTCGCCTTCCAGTGCATGCGGAGCGGTGGCCGAGTGGTCGAAGGCGCTCGCCTGGAAAGTGAGTATACGCCAAAAGCGTATCGAGGGTTCGAATCCCTCCCGCTCCGCCATCTGTTCTTGTCTCAGGAGGGGCGCGGCCTTGAAGCATGTCGTTGCCGCCGCTGCGGCGGTTTTTGCCCCTGCCAGCCGCAGGGCACCCGAACATTGAGCGCGCCGACGGTCCGCATCTGGGATGTGCCGACGCGGCTGTTCCACTGGGCGATCGTGATTCTCGTCCCCGCTTTGTGGTGGACGCATCGGATCGGCCGGCTCGATCTCCACATAATGCTCGGCGAGGTGATGCTGGGCCTGATCCTGTTCCGGCTGATCTGGGGCGTGATCGGCAGCTCGACCGCCCGCTTCGCCGGGTTCTTGCGGGGGCCTGGAACGGTGCTCGAATATGTCCGCGGCCGGGCGGCGGCGGTGTTCGGCCACAATCCGGTCGGCGGATGGAGCGCCGTGGTCATGCTGCTGCTCCTGGCGGTCCAGGTGGCATTGGGCCTTTTCGTCACCGATGAAGACGGGCTCAACAGCGGTCCGCTGTCGCGGCTGATCGAATATGACAGCGCACGGACCCTCGCCGACCGGCATGAGACCGTCTTCTACATCCTGCTCGGCTTCATTGCGCTGCACGTCGCAGCGATCTTCTATTACCTGCTGGTCAAGCGCGACAATCTGATCACGCCGATGGTGACCGGCAGCCGCGCCGCGCCGCAAAGCGGCGAGGCCATGGCCGCCGCTCCGCTCTGGCGCTTCCTGGCGGCGGCGGCACTGGCCACCGGCCTCACATTGGTGATCGTCTGCTTGCTGTAGGGCGGACATTCCGTGTCGCGTGAGAGGATAGAGATGACAATCGACGCCGGCGACACATTCAATATTGGCGGCGAGTTCGTGGTTCATCGGATGGGCTTTGGCGCGATGCGTCTGTGCGGTCCGTTCGCAGCCGGCCCTTGTGCCGACCCTGTCGCGCCTTCGCGCGTCCTGCGCCGCGCGATCGAGCTGGGCGTCGACTTCATCGACACCGCCGATTCCTACGGACCGGCAGTCAACGAAGAACAGATTGCCGCCGCGCTCCATCCCTATCCCGATGGTCTGATCATCGCGACCAAGGGCGCCACCATCCGCACGCCTGGAGACCCGCGCCGGCGCGACTATGACAACAGCCCGGCCTATTTGCGGGCCGCAGTCGAGGGGAGCCTTCGCCGCCTTCGGCTCGAGCGGATCGCGCTCTATCAAATCCACAGGCTCGACGGCCGGACCCCGCTCGAAGAGAGTCTGGGCGCGCTCGAACGGCTTCGCGGCGAAGGCAAGATCGGTCATGTCGGGCTCTCGGAGGTCGACGTTCCGACTCTCGAAGCGGCGCATGCCATCACGCGGATCGCCACCGTCCAGAATCTCTACAATCTCGCCGAGCGGCGCCACCAATCCGTGCTCGATTGGTGCGAGCGCAATGAAGCGGCCTTCATTCCCTGGTTCCCGCTCGGCGGCGGAAGGGGGTCCGACGCGGATCGAGTCGCGGAGGGGATCGGCGCGCGACTGGGCGCGAGCGCGAAGCAGGTCGCGCTTGCCTGGCTGCTCGGCAAATCGCCGGCGATGCTGCTGATACCGGGCACGGCTTCGGTCGATCATCTGGAGGAGAACGTGGCAGCCTGCGACGTCGTTCTGTCACCGGACGATCGCGCCTCCCTCGACGCGGCCGCGCGCGTGGCCACCCCCTGACCGGAGCCCGATTATCGCGCCTGCGATGAAGCGGGGCGCGGAATTTACATGCCATCTGCGCAGCTCTAGCGACCGGATCCATGGAAAACGATACCGACCTCGTGGTCATAGGCTACGGCGCCGCCGGCGTCGCCGCGGCGATCACGGCGGCGCGCCTCGGCGCACGCGTGGCGCTGATCGACAAGCAGCGGGCGGACGCGCATTATTCCAGCACGCGCATGTCGGGCGGCCTTTTCATGGGCGCGGACGATGCGGACAAGGCGACGATCTATCTCGACGCATGCTCGGGCGGAATGATCCCGATCGAGGTCAGCCGTGCCTGGGCCGAACGCGCGGTCCATGTGCAGGAATGGGCGCGCAGCATCGGCATCGAGACCGTCCACATGGCGGGCGGCTGGTATCCCAGATTGCCCGGCTTCGAAGCGATGAAAGTCTATGGCCCGCTGGCGCGCGGCGTCGATCCGGCAAGCGTGGAATTCGATCTCCCTGCCCCCGGCGAGCTTGCCTTCAAAGGCCCGCTTCCGTTCGGCAACGGCCAGATGCTCCATGACCAGCTCGTCGAAGCGGTCGCGGCCGAGCCCAACATCACATGCTATTTCGGCCACCGCGCGGAGCGACTGATGCAGGAGGATGGCCGGATCGCCGGCGTGGTCTGCTCGATCGACGGTAGTGAAATCGTCTTCCGGTCGACGAAGGGAGTGGTGCTTGCCTGCGGTGGGTTCGAGCAGGATCAGGAGATGATCCTCAATCACCTGAAAGCCTATCCGATCTATTTCTACGGCTCGCCCGCCAATACCGGCGACGGCATCCGCATGGCCCAGGCGGTGGGCGCCGATCTGTGGCACATGAACCAGATGATCGGCCGCGCGGTCGGCCATTTCGCCCATCCGGACGGCCGCGAGATCAGCTTCAACATCTCGGTCAATCCGCCCGGCTATGCGATCGTGGACAAATATGGCCAGCGCTTCGCCAACGAATATCTGCAGGCGGTGTCCAAGCCCAATTTCTACTACGAATTGCTCCATTATGATGCCGATTTGCTCGAGCATCCGCGCATCCCGGCCTACTGGATATTCGACAGGAAGCGGATGCTCGCCCGGCCATTGTCCGGGGGCTCCTACGGCCATTATGCCTGGAGCAAGGACAATCGCGCCGAGGTCGAGATGGGGTGGATCAGGGAGGCGTCGAGCGTCGAGGAGGCGGCCCGCGCCGCAGGTTGCCTCGATCCCGCCGCCGCAGCGCGGACCATCGACGAATATAATGCCGCCTGCGCCGGGGGCACGGATGCCTTTGGCCGCCCGGAAATATCGATGGTGCCGATCGACGAGCCGCCATTCTATTGCGTCCCCGTCTATCCGGGCGGCGCGACCACCAATGGCGGCCCGCGCCGCGACGCGCGCGCACGAATCCTAAACCCCTATCGCGAGCCGATCCCGGGCCTGTTCGGCGCCGGTGAGCTGGGCGGCGCGATCGGCATGCTCTATCCGTCGCCCGGCGCCAATCTGGGCGAGGCGTTCGCGTTCGGTGCGATCGCTGCGGAAGCGGCACTGGAAGGCTAGATCAGGCGCCGGCCCGTGCGCGGTGCCGCTCGGGCAGCCCGTTCACCGTGATCCTGTGCAACAGCCGACGTTCGCCGTCGTCGTTGCTGAGCGGCGTCGGCGCCGCCTTGTGGAGCACGGCGAAATTGTCCCAGATCAGCAGTTCGCCGGGCAGGGTCTTATGGCTCTGGCGGAATTGCGGCTGCAGGACGTGGCGCTTGATCCTGAGGATCAGGGCCACTGCCTCGTCCTCGTCCATACCTTCGATCCCATAAGCGGTGGTGGTCGAGCAATAGAGCGCCGGCCGGCCGGTGACCGGATGACGCAGGACCAGCGGATGGGTGACGGGGCGCAGGCCCTCGCGCTCCTGTTCCGTGGTCTGGCTGTCGAGCGACAATGCCCGCTCATGTTCCTCGGCGAGCGCCAGCCGGTCGCCGCCATTCTTGACGTGCCTGACGATCAGGCCTTCCACGGCGTCGCGCGTCTCGGGGTCGAGTGAATCATAAGCTTCGGCGGTGCCGGCGAACCAGGTCTCGCCGCCGACATCGGGGGCCTCGCGCCCATAGAGCATGGTGACGCTGTGCGGCCGATCGAGATAGGTGCCGTCGGCATGCCAATTCTCCGCCGGCGGCAGCGCCCGGCCGGGCACTGCCTCGTTGGTGATGAGCAGGATGTCCGGCCAGCCGGGCAGGGTCCACCGTTGCTGGAAATAGGGAACGAGCTCACCCCATGCGCTGCCGAATGCGATATAATCGGACGGGGTGAGTTCCTGGTCCCGGACGACGAGGATGTGATGGGTATGAAGCAGGTCGACGAGCTGGTCGAACTCTTCGGAGGATGCCCTGGAAAGATCGATGCCGTTCACCGCCACGCCAAACGGGCCAGGCAGGGCCGTTACGTTCAGAAGCGCCCGTGTCGACATTTCTAACTCCCATGTTCTGATGCTTGGAGTAACGACCGCAACAAGGCAGCGCAAAGTGTCGACACCATTATCGAATGGGCGAATTATCCCTCGTGTGGCGCGGCGTGCCGCCACGCATGCGCGCCGATCGTGATAGCCGCGCCGCATGGAGGGCCGAGCGTGGACGATTTCGATTGGGTGATCAGGAACGCGACGGTCGTCGACGGCAGCGGCTGCGCGCCCCGGCGCGCCGATGTCGCTATCGCTGGAGCGCGCATCGCCGCAATTGGGCGCGTGGAAGGGACGGGCGCCGAGGAGATCGACGCCGAAGGTCTTCTCCTCACTCCCGGCTTCGTCGACATCCACACGCATTTCGACGGCCAGGCGATCTGGGAATCTCGGCTGGCGCCCACCACCTGGCACGGCGTCACCACGGTGGTGATGGGCAATTGCGGCGTCGGTTTCGCGCCGGTGCGGGCCGAGGACCGCGCCAGCCTGATCGCACTAATGGAGGGGGTCGAGGATATTCCCAATCCCTGCCTTGCCGAAGGGCTCGACTGGGCGTGGGAGAGTTTCGCCGACTACCTTGGCGCGGTGGAGCGGCGCACCCACGACGCGGACATTTGCGCGCTCCTGCCGCACGCGGCGCTGCGGCTCTACGTGATGGGCGAACGCGCCCTGCGGCTGGAGGCGGCGAGCGAGGACGACGTGGCGCGGATGCGCGCGCTCACCGCCGAGGCAATGCGGGCCGGCGCTCTCGGCTTCTCAACCTCGCGGACGATCGGCCACAAGACCCTGACGGGCGATCCGATTCCGACTTTGCGCGCGGCGGAGAAGGAGCTGACCGCAATCGCGCTCGGCATGAAGGATGCGGGCCACGGCATCTTCGAGGTCATCTCCGACTGGGACGCGCCCGATCCCGACAGCGAATTCGCAATGTTGCGGCGAGTCGTCGAGGCATCGGGCCGGCCGGCTCTGGTCTCGGTGACCCAGCGCTATCATCAGCCGGAGGTGTGGCGGCGGGTGATGGCGCTGGCGCGGCAGGCAGTGGCGGAGGGCGTGCAGATGCGGACCGTGATTGCGCCACGGCCGATCGGCGTGCTGTTCGGGCTGGAAGGCACGCAGAACCCGTTTTCGGGCACGGCGAGCTATCGCGAGATTGCCCATCTGCCGCTCGATCAAAGGGTTGCGCGCATGCGCGAGCCCGGGATGCGCCGGCGGATCCTTGCCGACGATCCGCGCGCGCAAAGCACCTTCGCTTTGCTCTCGCGGCTCTCGAACGATCGTGTGTTCCGCTTCGGAAGCCCGCCCGATTACGCACCCGCGCGTGACCAGTCCGTCGCCGCGATCGCGGAGCGCCAGGGCCGCCGGCCGGAGGACATTGCCTATGATCTTCTTCTCGAAGAGGACGGCCGCGCCCTCCTGTTCGCGCCGGTCGTCAATTACCTCGACCACGATCTCGCCGCCTGCCGGGAGATGATCGGCGACCGCAACGCCTTGTTCGGACTCGGCGACGGCGGCGCCCATGTCGGCTTCATCACCGATGCCAGCTTTCCGAGCTATATCCTCTCGCATTGGGGCCGCGACGCCGTGGATGGACTGGCCATCGAGGAATTGGTCCAGCGCCTCACCCGCACCAATGCGGAGGCGGTCGGCCTGTTCGATCGCGGCCTGCTCGCGCCGGGCATGAAGGCCGATCTCAACATCATCGATCTCGAAGCGATGCGGCTGCAAAAGCCCTATCTGGTCCACGATCTGCCCGCCGGCGGCACGAGGCTGATGCAGCGCGCCGACGGATTCGTCGCGACATTCCTGTCCGGGCAGATCACCTACCGGCGCGGCGAGGCGATGGAGGCGCTGCCCGGCCGCCTCGTCCGCGGCCCACAGCGCTTGGCAGCCTGAACGATCATCGGAGAAAGGACACCCATGGAAATCCACCCGATCACCGGCCATTTCGGCGCCGAAATCGACCATGTCGATCTGACGAGGCAGCTGGATCCGGAGAGTGTGCGAGCAATCGACCAGGCCTTCACGGACCATAAGGTGCTCGTGTTCCGGGACCAGGGCGCGGTGAGCCCGCGCGCCCTGCTCGCGCTTGCCGCGCATTTCGGAACGCCGGATGTGGAGCATCATCCGAGCCATCCGCCCGTCGACGATATTCCTTCGGTGAAGTGCCTGACCACCGACGGCAAGGGCTTCAACGGTACGATCACCGACAGCTGGCATTGCGACGGCTCGCCGCGCACCGACACCAACTGGACCAGCTTCCTTCAGGCGATCGATGTGCCGCCTTATGGGCGCGACACCATGTTCGCCGATATGGAAGCCGCCTACGACAGTCTTTCGCCGAAGATGAAGGCGCTCCTCGACGGCCTGACCGCGATCCACAGCTGGGGCAAGGCGAGGCCGAACGAAGCGCCGGTCGAGCATCCCGTCGTCCATGTCGATCCGAGGACCGGTCGCCGGTCGATCTACGTCAACAAGGTCTACACGCGCGCCATCAAGGACCTGCGCCAGGACGAAAGCGATGCGATCCTGCAATTCCTGTTCCAGCAGACACACATTCCCGAGCATCAGCTGCGCGCCAGCTGGCGCCCCGGCACGATCGTGGCGTGGGACAATCAGCGCACCCAACATTACATCGTCCAGGACAAGCCCTATCGCCGGATCATGCATCGGGTGATGGTGCTGCGGCCGGCAGCCATGGCCGAGACCGCGCAGCGCGCCGCCTGAAGAAAGGGACGAAATGCCAGGACCCATTGTCGTGACGGGCGCCGCCGGAATCCTCGGCCGATTTGTCGTCGAACATCTCGCGGCCGGTGGATCTCCAGTCGTCGCCGTGGATGTCGGGCCGGACGATGCACTGCCGCAGCGGGCGGCGCTCGCCCTTGGTGGAGTCGACCTGACGGACGAAGCCGGGACCGCGCGCGCTTTCGCGGCGATCGCGGACCGTTTCGGCTCGATCGATGGGCTGGTCAATATCGCCGGCGGTTTCGCGTGGGAGACGGTCGCCGAAGGCGAGTCCGCGACCTGGGACCGGCTCTATGCGATCAACGTCAGGACCGCGCTCCACGCCTGCCGCGCCGCGCTGCCGCTCATGTCCGCAGGCGGCGCGATCGTGAATATCGGCGCCGCCGCCGCCGCCAGGGCCGAAGCCGGAATGGGCGCCTATGCCGCGTCCAAATCCGCGGTGGCGCGCCTGACCGAGGCGCTGGCCGCCGAGCTCAAGGCCAAAGGAATCAGGGTCAATGCCGTCCTTCCCAGCATCATCGATACGCCCGCCAATCGCGCCGACATGCCCGATGCCGATTTCGGCAAATGGGTCACGACCGAGGAGCTGGCGAACGTGATCGCCTTCCTCGTCTCGGACAAGGCGGGTGGCGTGACCGGCGCGGCGGTCGCAGTGACCGGCCGGGTCTGATCGAGGTCGCCGGTCGCCGCCCTCATGTCGTGATCGTCGGCGCCGATTCCGCGGCCTCTCGTGGTGGCGCTCGAGGTCCCCCTGATCGCCTATTCGATTTTGACCGGACCACGCTCCCCGTTTGATGCCGGGCGCGGTAGTGCTGCCGGGTCGGCGGTAGCGATGAAAGGCGGCAATCATGTTGATGCGGGACAAGACGGTGCTGGTCACCGGCACGGCGAGCGGCATCGGCCGGGAGACGGCTCTGGTCTGCGCGCGCGAGGGCGCGACACGGATTGCCTGCCTCGATATCCACGACGCGAACAACGAGGCGACCGCGCACGAGCTCGCGCAGGCCGGGGTCGAGGCGCTTGCGCTTCATGTCGATCTTGGCGACGTCGACCATATCCGGGCCGCCTTTCAGCGCGTGGCGGCTTTATGGGGAAGGCTCGACGCCTCGGCCCACATCGGCGGCTATTCGTGGCGGGGTGAGACGCTCGACGTGACGGTCGAGCAATGGGATCTGGTGCTGAACGCCAATCTGCGCGGTACGTTCTTCTGCTGCCAGGAGGCGCTGCGCATCATGTATCCGCAGGGCAGCGGCGCGATCGTCAACATGTCGGCCGATGCCGCTTTCTACCCCATCTATGGAATGGCGTTGCAGGCCGCGGGCAAGGGCGGCATTGTCAACATGACGCGCACGCTGGCGCTGGAGGCGGCGCCGCGAGGCGTGCGGGTCAACGCGGTGTCGCCCGGGATCGTCAGCACCCAGAAGGCGGGCTACATTCGCCCCGAACAACCGCCGCCGCGGCGCGAGAATCCGCCGCCGGCCGACGCAGTGAAGCATCTCGGCGACCAGACAGCGGCCGGCCGCTACATGACGATGGCCGAGATCGCGGACACCTTCACGTTCCTCTGCTCCGACCGGGCCTCGGGGATCAGCGGCGACCTCGTCTTCGTCAATGGCGGGGGCTATCCGTCGCTGGATTATTGAACGACGCTATAGTCTGCGCCGCCGGAACCACCCTCGGAAAATCGATCTTGATCCGGAGGATCAGTGCGGCGAGGTGGGTGCCCCCGGTTCGACGACGGCATCGGCCCGGCATTGCGGCCGGGCGGGGTGGCCAGCCGCCCGGCGGCACCGGCAGGGGATAGAGACCCATACCGGTGGCTTCGATAGATTTCTTATTTCGCTCTCACCGATCGTGGCTGCCTTGGATCGAACCAGCGCAATGCCGTGTCATGGAGGATCGCGCGCTCGGCGTCGGGCGCAAGCCCGAGCGCCTGGATCGCCGCAATCGCGGGTGCGATCGGCCTGGACGGCCAGTCCGACCCGATCATCATCCGCTCGACTCCCACGGTTTCCAGTGCGCAACGCAAGGCAGGCCCGGCCGGGTAGCCGCAGGCGTCGAACCAGAGGCGCGTGCGTAGATAGTGAGACGGCGCAAAGGCCGTCGGTCCCGTGTTGCGGCTGTCCAGGCGATCGATCAGGAACGGCAGAATGCCGCCCAGGTGGGTGACGATCAGCTCGAGACCGGGAAGCCGGTCGAGCATTCCCGACTGGATCATTCGCGCCGCGACCAGCGCGTTCGAGACCATGGCGTGCATGCCGGAGGAAAGGCCATAATCGTCAAACTGCGGCGCAAGATCGACGACGCCGGCGGACGGATGAATGATGATCGGAAGGCCGGCCTCGGCAGCCGCGCGGAACAGCGGCTCCATCTCGATCGCGTCGGGCCGGTAGCGGATGGTCTGGGCAACGATGTGGATCGCCCTCAGATTGGCCTGGTCCCGGACCCGGATCAGCTCGTCAAGCGCCGCCGGCCCGTCCGGCAAGGGCAGCATCGCGGCGGCGACGAAGCGGCCGGGATGCGCCGCGCAAAGCGCGAGCAGTCCGTCATTGGCCGCGCGGCAAAGGTCGATTCTGAGACCGACATCCTCGATGATGCCGATCGGTGCGAAGCTCAGCACCGAAACGTCGATGCCGGCTTCGTCCATTGTCCGCAGCCGCGCCTCCACGCCGAACATCGGTCCGGCCGGGTCGCCGTCCGGCGCAAGGCCGGGCACGGTCGCGCCCTGCCGGTCCCGATCAAGTTGCAGGAGCCTCGCCGCTGCCGGGGGGACATAATGAGTCTGGATATCGATCACCCGACCTGTTGGTCCAGATCTGCCTCCGTCGGCCGCGGCGTCAGCCATCGTGTCTCCCCTGTCGCTCATTAGCCCGTCCATTGTGTCGACAGACAAGCCACCGCGTCGATCCCATGCGCGTTTCGCATGGGCGATATTCTCTGAAGTGCCGACACTTCTCCTATATCGTGGTTGGCGTTCGTGCATAAGCCCGGCCATCGGGTTAGGCGAAAACGCCACCCATCATCCGACCAGCCCACGGCCAGGGTCACAGGGAAGAGGAATTCGTTACATGAGGGAATTGATGGGGAAGCATCGTCTTATTCTGGCGGGGGTGTCGTCCATTCCCTTCCTGTTGCTGGGCGCCGCTTCCGCGGCCCAGGCGCAGGATGTCGCTGCGGCTTCGCAGGACCATGTCGCCACCGCGACCGGTACGGCCGACGCGGGATCCAGCGCAGACGCGGCCGCTCAGCCTGCCGCCCCGGCCGTCGCCCAGGATGACGAGGAGACAATCGTCGTCATGGCCCGCCGCCGCGCCGAATCGGTGTTGCAGACTCCGCTCGCCGTTACCGCACTCGGCCCACAGGCGCTCACCCAGCAGTCCGTCGTCAGCTTCCAGGACCTCAACCGTGTGGCGCCGAACGTCGTGCTGCGCGTCACCAATTCCGGGGGCGGCACCGTCGATGCGGTCATTCGCGGCCAGAGCATCCCGCTCAGCAACATCGCGGTCGATGCGCCGGTCGGCTTCTATCTCGACGACGTCATCATGGCCCAGCCGAAGGGCGTCGCGGTCGGCCTATTCGATCTTCGGTCCATCGAGGTTTCACGCGGCGTGCAGGGCACGCTGCGCGGGCGCAACAATACCGGCGGCGCGATCAGCATCTACACCCATCGGCCGGAGCTCGGCCAGACGACGGGCGAAGCGACGGTCGGCTACGGCTCGCGCAACTATCTTCGCTTGCAGGGCGTCGTGAACCTGCCGATTGGCGACACGCTCGCCGTGCGCGCCGGCTTCCAGCGCATCACCCAGGACGGCTATGGCCGGAGCATCGTCACCGGCCAGGCCTTCGGCGGCCAGCATCAGTGGATCGCCCGCGTCGGTGCACTGTTCCAGCCGTCGGACGATTTCTCCCTCGCCGTCACCTATGATCATGTCGACATCGATCAGGCGCCGATCGGGCGCCGCGCACTGCCCGGCAGCCAGGTCTATAACGCACTGATCAGCGGCACCGGCGGCGCCACCAACGCGTCCAGTTTGCGGCTGACTCCCGAGCAGATCATCCCCGCCAATTTCTGGGACGGCTCCACCAATTATGTGATGGAGAACGACCAGGCCAATATCGACTTCTGGCGGGCGACGTTGAGCTATCGCATCTCGGACGCCGCGAACATCAAGGTGATCGGCGGCTATCGCGATCTCATTGCCTTGGGCGGCATCGATCTCGACGGCAGCCCGGCCCGCAACAATGAGAGCTTCAACGGCGGCAGCTCGCATCAGTTCACCATCGAGTCGCAGATCTACGGCGATATCACCCCGACCCTGAACTACATCGTCGGCTATTATCACTTCAACGACCGCGGCAGCCTGATCGCCAATACGCGGCCGTGGGTGTTCAACGCCGCCCAGCCTACCAACCCGTTCCGGAACCTGTCGGTCATCCGCGAGCATGCCGAGAACCGGTCCGACGCGGTCTACGGCCATCTCGAATTCCACCCCTTGCCGCAACTCGAACTTGCCGCCGGTCTCCGCCACACCTGGGACCAGCGGCACGTCACGCCCAATCGCGCCCAGGACAATGGCGAGCCGACCGGGTCGACGTTCGCGCTTTTCCAGGCCGGGACCATCCAGCGCTTCGGCTGCCAGTTCACCACCGCGGTCAACGGCGTCCAGCGGCCCGCTGGCGGTTTCGTCATCGTCAACGGCGCGGCGGTCCCCTCGGGGGCCTGCCCGACGGTCAATTTCAACGCCGATTTCTCCTATCTCTCCTACGAGCTTTCGGCGCGATACGAGATCAACCGGAACCTGTCGCTTTATGCCCGCCACGGCCTCGGCCAGAAATCGGGCGTCATCAACATCCCGATCATTTCGGCCGACTCGCCGGTCATCACCCAGCCAGAGCGCGTGCGCGATTACGAGGTCGGCCTGAAGGGCGAGAACTTGCTCGGCGGTCTCGATTTCAGCATCGCTCTTTACTACAGCGACTATCGCAACCTGCAGCGCAACATCGGCACCCTGCTGCCGGGCGGCACGCAGCCTGCGGCCGCGGTGGTGAATGCGGGCCGCGCCCGCGTCCAGGGCATCGAGTTCGAAGCCAATTGGCGCGTCACCGACCGCTTCCGGATCAGCGGCTTCATGGGCCTCACCGACGCCAAATATATCGATTTCACTGCGGTGGGCGTCGGCGGCGTCGTGTTCGACCTCAGCGACCAGCCGTTCCTGGCGACGCCGAAGTTCAGCAGCCGCATCGGCGCGACCTACGATTTCCCGGTCGCCGGCGGCCGGCTGCGCCTCGGCGGCGGCTGGAACCACCAGAGCAACACGTCCTATCAGGTCATCTTCTTCCCCGGCGCGGAGAGCGGCGTCGTCGACCTGCTCGACGCGCGCGTCTCCTGGACCAGCGAAGACGACCGGTTCGAGCTCGCCGCCTACGCCACGAACCTGACCAACGAGCGCTATCTGACCGCGGCCCAGGCCAATAGGTCGGGCGTGTCGTCGGCGACCTCCGCGGTGGCCACCGCCTATGGCACGCAGGGCGACCCGCGCTTCTTCGGCGTCAGCGCGACCGTCCGTTTCGGGCAGCATTAGGGGGCGGCCAGGTCAGGGAGCCCGCATGTCGGTTTCGGCGACCAACGCCACCCGCCGGGCGATATTGGCAGGGGCCGCCGGCACCGCGTTCGCGTGGTGCGCCGGCGGCCTCGCCCAGCGGCCGGCTTCCCCGATCATTGCCTATGATCCACATTTCCTGACCCTCATCGATCCGCGGCAGAGCATCGCGGTCGTCGTTGAGGGGCAGGGACTGGGGACGGTTCCTGCCGGCCAGGAAGAAGATTTCGGCGCTTCGCTCGAATCGCCGAACTGGTGGGAAGGCGAAAATTTCCTCCTGTTCAGCGACATTCCCCGCAACCGGATCATGAAATGGTCACCGGGCGCTGGGCTGAGCGTCTTCCTCGAGCCCAGCGGCCATGCCAACGGCCTCTGGCGCGATCCGGCCGGCCGCCTACTTATGGCCGAGCATGGCGGTCGACAGGTGTCCCGCATCGAGCCCGACGGAAGCCGCACCGTGATCATGCGCAGCTATCGCAACCAGAGGCTGCATCGCCCGAACACCGTGATCGTGCGCTCGGACGGGGGAATCTATTTCACCGACTACGGCTTCCGGGCCGATCCGGTCGAGGATTGGGATCTGGATTTCGACGGCATCTACTACGTCTCGCCCGATCTCGGCACGCGCCGGCTGCTGACGCGCGATGTCGTCGAGCCGCACAAGATTCTTTTCTCCCGCGACGAGCGCACTTTGCTGGTCGGCCAGCGCCGCGGCATCCTTGCCTTCGACGTCGGCGACATCCAGCGTCCCAATCCGGCCGAAAACCAGAGGGGCGGACGGCTCGTGCCGGAGTCCCGCCGCTGGTTCTGGCAGGCGGGCGCCGATCCGGCCGAACCCGCGATCATCCAGACCTTGGTCGCGAACCGCAGCACGATCGTCGACGGAATGAAGATGGACACCGAGGGCAATGTCTGGATCGGCGGGCGAGAGGGCGTCTGGGCAATATCCGCCGCCGGCAAGCTGATCGGCCGCATCGATACGTCCGGCATGGGGCGGGGCGCGCCGAACCTGTGCTTCGGCGGTAACGATGGCCGCACCCTGTTCATCGCCACCAATCATTCGATCCTCAGTGTGCGGACGCGCGTGCGCGGCGTCCCGATCGGCCCGCGTCGCGCGGGCTCGGCCAGCTAGATGAAGCGCAGTCGAAGCGACGGCCATGGAAGGGCGATCATGCGAAAGCTGATATTCGCGCTGTTCACATCGGGACTGCTCGTTGCGGCGGCTCCGCCGCCGGCCGGTCCCGCCCGGCCCGACGGCCGCACCTCGGCGATCAGCGGCTTCGGCGCGACCAACACGCCGCCTGGCGCGCATGAGCGGCCCGATCCTGGGCTGCGCTATCGGATACTGTTCAATGTCACCGTGGGCGCCGACGACCCCGCCAATGTCAGCCCCACCCTCAACCGGGTCGCGCGGCTGCTGAATCTGCTTGCCGACGATGGCATCCGTCCGGCGCCGGGCGACGTGGTGGCGATCGTCCATGGCGGCGCGACGACCGCGATCATGAGCGACCGCGCCTACGTCGCTCGCACCGGGGTGGTCACGAACCCGAATCTTGTGTTGATCGAGCGCCTCCGTGCCGCCGGCGTCGTCGTCGCGGTCTGCAGTCAGGCCCTGCACGCGCATGATGTCGCGGTGGGCGACGTCTCTCCGCTGGTGCGCGTCGACGTCTCGGCCCTGATCACGCTCTCCAACCTGCAATTGCGCGGCTACGCGCTCATCCCCGATTAGCCGATTGGCCATGGATCCTGTTCCTCCCAGCCTGCGAGAGCCGCCGTTCGCGGCGGCTCTCCCTTTTTTCGTCGGATGAACTTCGGCTACGCGATTTAGCGGCCCGGGCGGCGCGGCCGCGTCGTCTATCCGCCGTGAGGGTGTAATCGTCATTGGCATGGGCGAGCCGATATGAGCGACGAGGCCGATTTCGTGATCGTCGGCGGCGGGACGGCGGGCTGCGTGCTCGCCGACCGCCTGTCCGCCTGCGGCCGCTACCAGGTCGTGATGCTGGAAGCGGGCGGCCGTGACACCAGCCCGTGGATCCACATCCCGCTCGGCTATGGCAAGCTGTTCGGGCATAAACGGCTCGATTGGGGCTTCGAGACCGTCCCGCAGGCGGCCCTGGACGGCCGCCGGATCGGGGTCCCTCGCGGCAAGGTGCTCGGCGGCTGCAGCTCGACCAACGGCCTGCTCTACGTGCGCGGCCAGGCTCGGGATTATGACGGCTGGGCCAAGGCCGGTGCGACGGGCTGGAGCCATGCGGACGTCCTCCGCTATTTCCGCAAGGCAGAAGACCAGCAGCATGGCGCCAACGATTTCCATGGGGCGGGCGGGCCGATCGGAGTCCGCGACCCGGTCGCCGGTCACGAGCTCGCCGAAGCGTTCATCCATGCCGCCCGCGCTTATGGCATCGCCCGCACCGCCGATTTCAACGGCGCGCTCCAGCAAGGCGCCGGCTATTATCAGATGACGGCGCGTGGCGTCCGCCGGTCCAGCACCGCCACCTCCTATCTGAAGCGCGCGCGGCGCCGGCCCAATTTGCGGGTGATCACCCACGCGATGGTCGAGCGCATCGGTTTCGAGGGCGGTCGCGCCGCTTCGGTCCGTTATCGCCGGCGCGGCGCGACAGCCATCGCCACTGCGCGGCGGGAGATCATCCTGGCCGGCGGCGCGATCGCATCGCCGCAATTGCTGATGCTGTCCGGGATCGGCCCGGCCGCCGCGCTGGCCGCATTGGGGATCGCGCCGATCGCCGACCGGCCGCAGGTGGGCCAGGGCTTGCAGGATCACCTCAACGTGCGCACCAGCTATGCGTGCAGCCGGCCGATCACGATGAACGACCGGCTCGGAACCGCGATGGGCCGCGCGCTTGCCGGCGCCGAATATCTGTTCCTGCGCAGCGGGCCGCTCACAGTGGCCGCGGGCTATGCCGGCGCCTTCTACCGGAGCGACGAGGCGCTGCTCGCGCCGGACATGCAGGCGATCTTGCTGCTGTTCAACACCGATCGGATGGGAACCCGCCTGTTGCCGGAATCGGGTTTCATGGTCTCGGCCTACCAATTGCGACCATCGAGTCGCGGCGCGGTGACGCTCGCCGGCCCCGACATCGCCGACGCGCCGCTGATCGACCCGGCCTATCTCGCCGCCGCGGAGGATCGGGCGATCACGCTCAAGGGCCTGAAGCGTCTCCGCGCGATCATGCGGTCTCCCGCGCTCGCGCCCTATCTCGCCGATCGCGGCGATCCCTCGCTCGATTGCGACGACGAGACGTTGATGTCACACATCCGCGCCCGGGGCAGCGCGGGCCACCATTTCGTCGGCACCTGCCGGATGGGCGCCGACGAGGACGCCGTCGTCAACCCTCGCCTCGTCGTGCGCGGAGTCGCCGGCCTTCGCGTCGTAGACGCCTCGATCATGCCGAGCATCGTCTCGGGCAACACCAATGCGCCGGTCATCATGATCGCGGAGAAAGCCGCCGACATGATCATCGAGGATGCGCGGACAGGATAGAAATGGACATCGCATGAACGCGCCTGCCTCCTTCGAATTGACCCATCCCGACTCGCTTTTCATCGGCGGCGCCTGGGTGGCGCCGATCGGCCGGGAGCGGCTGGATGTCGTCAATCCGGCGACCGAGGAGATCGTCGCCAATGTCGCCGCCGCGTCGGCCGCCGATGTCGACCGCGCCGTCGCCGTGGCGCGCGAGGCGTTCGAATGTGGGCCATGGCCGCGCCTCGCGCCGGCCGAGCGCGCGGCGCGGCTGCGGATCGTCGCCGCCGAGCTGCGCCGCCGGCAGCCCGAGCTCGCCCGCGCGCTCACCCTCGAAATGGGGGCGCCACTCCGGGTCACCACCGGCAGCACGGCCGGGCCGCCGACCCTGGTCGAACATTATGCCGACATGGTCGAGAATCTCGCCGAAGCCGAGCCACGCGCGCGCAAGGGCGGCCAGGCCTTCAACGTGATGGAGCCCGTCGGCGTGGTCGCGGCGATCGTGCCGTGGAATTCGCCGCTGAACCTCTCGGTGCTAAAGCTGGCGCCGGCCCTTGCCGCCGGCTGCACGATCATCCTCAAGGCGGCGCCCTCGACGCCCCTCGACGCCCACATCCTTGCCGAATGCGTGGAGGCGGCCGGCCTTCCCGAAGGCGTGGTCAGCATCCTCCCCGGCGGCAACCATGCCGGCGATGCGCTGGTGCGCGATCCGCGCGTCGACAAGGTCACCTTCACCGGCAGCACCGCGGTCGGGCTCCACATCGCCGAGATCTGCGCGCGACGCCTGGCGCGGGTGGCGCTCGAGCTCGGCGGCAAGTCCGCGGCGATCATCCTGGACGACATGGATCTGGACGAGGTGGTGGCGAAGTTGCTGCCCGCCTCGACCGCGCATAGCGGCCAGGCCTGCTCCGCGCTGACCCGCGTGCTGGTGCCGCGTCACCGGCACGACGCCTTCGTCGATGCGTTTGCCGCGGCCATGGCCGGCGCGAGAGTGGGCGATCCGTTCGATCCGGCGACGGACATGGGCCCGATCGCGCTCGAACGGCAGCGCGACCGGGTCGAGCACTATATCGCGCTCGGCCGCAGCGAGGGCGCGCGCCTGGTCACCGGCGGCGGGCGGCCCGCCCATCTCGACCGCGGCTATTTCGTCGAGCCGACGGTCTTCACCGGAGTCGACAATGGTATGACCATCGCCCGGGAGGAGATTTTCGGGCCGGTGATTTCGATCATGGCCTATGACGGAGAAGAGCAGGCGATCGCGATGGCAAACGACAGCGCCTACGGCCTGTACAACTCCATCTTCACCCATGACGACGCAGCGATATGGCGGATCGGCCGGCAGCTTCGGTCGGGCAATGTCGCCAAGAACGCGGTCATCGTCGATCGGACTTTGCCTTATGGCGGCTTCAAGCAGTCCGGGATCGGGCGGGAAGGCGGGATCGAAGGCCTACGCTCCTTCCAGGAGCAGAAGACCGTCTATCTGGCCTGACCCCGGTTTTTGATCGTCCCTTCGATAAAATTCGGCGCGGATCGCGCGGAAAGACACGGCGAGGCCAGAGTCCCGGTAGAAGTTCGCGCTCGCAGGCAAGGAAGATCGATATGCATGATTTGGTGATCCGCGACGCCCTGATCCTCGACGGGATGGGCAGCGCGCCGTTTCGCGGCGATCTCGCGGTCGCGGCCGGCAGGATCGCGGCGATCGGCGCGGATGTCGGTGAGGGCGCCGAGACGATCGACGCCGCCGGGCTCGCGCTGATGCCGGGCATCATCGATTCCCACACCCATTATGACGCTCAGGTCACCTGGGATTCGCTTTGCGATCCCTCGCCGGCGCTTGGCGTGACCACGGTGGTCATGGGCAATTGCGGCTTCACCATCGCGCCGTGCAAGCCCGACGACCGGCAGCTGATGATGGGCCATCTCACCCGCGTCGAGGGAATGGCGATCGAGGCCCTCGAAGAAGGCATCGAGTGGAATTTCCAGACCTTTCCCGAATATCTGTCGATGATCGAGGCCAAGGGCGTCGGCCCCAACGCGGCCGTCTATATCGGCCATAGCGCGCTGCGCACCTATGTGATGGGCGCGGATGCTACTGAACGGGTCGCCGATGACGGCGAGATCGATGCCATGGCGACCCTGGTCGGGGAGGCGATGGAGGCCGGCGCGCTCGGCTTTTCGAGTTCCACTCACGAACAGCATGTCGGCTGGGGCGGCGTGCCGATGCCGTCCCGCCTCGCCGACGACCGCGAATTTCGCGCGTTGACCGAAGCGGTCGGAGACTCGGGCAAGGGCACATTGATGCTCGTCAAGGGCTCGAAGACCAGCATCGACTGGATCGAGGAGTTGGCCGCAGGCGCGAAGCGTCCGGTCCTGGTGTCGGCGATGCGGCATCATCCCGCAGCGCCGAACAAGGTGTTCGAGGATCTGGCGGCGCTGCGCAACGCACGCGAGCGCGGCAATCGGCTCTACGGCCAATGTTCGTGCATGCCGATGGCGATGGATTTCAGCCTGGAGAATCCCTACCCGTTCGAGGCTTATGACGCCTGGAAGCAGGCGATCGAAGCGGATGGCCGCGACGCCTATGTCGCGGTGCTTCGCGATCCCGCCTGGCGGGCCGCGATGAAGGACGAGATCGCCAACAATCCCGGCATGCGCATCTTCCGCGGCAATTGGGAGACCTTGACCGTCGCCGAGGCCGGCACCGCGGCCAACCAGGCGATCGAGGGACAGGCGGTCGGCGATCTCGCGCGAGCCGCCGGCGTGGACCCGTTCGATTATTTCATCGATCTCGCTCTGTCGGAGGACCTGAAGACCCTCTACGCCACCGAATTCTCGAATTACGACGTGCCCTCGGTCAGCCGAATCCTCCAGGATCCGGACAACCAGATTTCCCTTGGCGATGCGGGCGCCCATTTGAGCTTCCTGTGCGAGGCCGGCTTTGGCCTCCATCTGCTCGGCCGCTGGGTGCGCGAGCTCAAGGTGCTGAGCCTTGCGGAGGCAGCGCGTCGCCTGTCCGGGCAGCAGGCCAATCTGTTCGGCATTCGCGGCCGCGGCACACTGACCATTGGATCGGCCGCCGATCTCCTGCTGTTCGACCCCGACACGGTCGGCATCGGCCCGAAGAAGCGCCTGTTCGATCTGCCCGGCGGCGCCACCAGGCTGCGGACCGACGCGGTCGGCGTGCATGGCGTCTGGGTCAACGGCAGCCGCCTCGCCGACGAGACCGGGCCGATCGTCCCCGAAGGGCCGCTGCCGGGCAAGGTGCTCCGCGAGTTCGCCGGCTAGGCTGCGATGCGGTTAGTTTGCTCATGCATCCCAAACCGAAGTGCAGGTTAGTTCGAACGCCAATTCCTCCCCCGAGGGGGGAGGGATGGGCAGGTCGCCATGTCCCCCGGACATGGCTTCGGATCGCGGGGCGATCCGAACCTGCACATCGCCGCCGAAGGCGGTGGTGGAGGGGTATCAGCGCAAGAGGACATCCTCGCGCTGATACCCCTCCACCAAGCTGCGCTTGGTTCCCCTCCCCTTTCAGGGGAGGATTTTTTCGCCCCAGCGATTCGACCGACGCCATCCGGTCCAGGCTAAGATCGCCCGGAATCCGTCAGATCAGGCTGAATCCGGCGATCCCGTCCCTTTCGACCTGATCGACCAGCTGCAGCTCCCAGTCGATATAGTTTCGCATCGCCTCCCGGCTGTTGTTCGTTCCCAGATAGGGGCGCTTGTAGCTGTCGTTCAGTGGGCTGGCGGCATTGCATGACCGGGCGGCGTTATCGGTGGGCAATTCCGCTTCGATCCACGCTTGGGTCCCGCCAGCCAGCGCTTCGATCCGCGCGTGCGGCAGGAGCGATTTCAGAGCGGCCAGGCAAGCACAGGCCGCTTTTCCGCGCGGCGATGTCACCAGGAAATCACTGCTCGCGGGAAGCCGGTGCGCATCCTGTTCGATCCGCGCGCGCGACAGGAACCAGGCGCCCGGCAAATGTTGCGCCTCGTAGAGGCGACTGATGGTCAGATCGAGGACGACCGCCCCTTCGCTCAGTCTCTTCCGGGCCTCGTCCAGCGGCACGCCCGGCGCGATGGCCGCGGCGGCACAAGGCGGCTGCTGCCAAGCCCCGGCAGCCATTTCGTCGAAAGGCACGATGAAGGTGTCGGCCTGGCCAATCTGCCTGAGCCACGCCGCCGTCATCGGCGCGCGGACGCCGTCATGGTCGACGATGAGGATCCGGGCGTTTCGCACCGCCACGAACTCGTCGAGCGCCTGGACGAGTTGCCCTCCCGGCGCGGAGGCGAAGCCGGCCGCGTGAAAAGCGCGATATTCATCGGGCGTGCGCACGTCGAACGCATAGGTCGTGCGGTCGAGATAGGAGATCATGGTAGCGAGGGCCGGGCCATCGATCGAAACGACGCCGGCGCGGCGGGCCACCTCCGCGGCCATCACCCTGGCGCCGGCCAATGCTTCGTCCGCCAGCCGGGGCGCGACGGAAGCCGCCCCCTTCGCCAGCTCCAGGCCGGCGAGCGACCAGCCGATCGTGCCGTTCTCGAGCGCGGAAACCGGATTCGAGATGCCGGCATCGATCAGCGACTGGGCGCCGATGATGCTCCGAGTCCGTCCCGCGCAATTCACGACGATATGGGTGCGTTCCGAGGCAACGACCGCTGGAGCCCGCAGCAGCAGTTCGGCCCCCGGGGCACTGATCCCGCCGGGAATGCTCATCGTCGAATATTCGTCGAACGGCCGTGCATCGAGGATGACGATATCCTCCCCGGCTCGCACGCGCGCGGCGAGTTCGTCCGGCGGCATGAGGGGCGTATGCTTGTGCGTCGCCACCCATTCGCCGAAGGCCTTACTCGGCACGTTCACGTCTTCGAAAAGCTCGCCACCGGCGCTCTTCCACACCTCCAGTCCGCCTTCGGTCAGGCGAATGTCTGAATAGCCCATTTCGAGGAGGACGGTCGCCGCGCTGGACGCCAGGCCCGGCTCCTCGTCGAGAATGACGATCGGCACCGAAGGGCGGGGAAGCAAGTCCACGGCCAGATCCTCGAGGATCGGCAACGGCATCGACACGCTGCCGAAAATCTGGGCCTGGGCGTAATCGGCCTCGTCGCGGACGTCGATCAGTGCGATTTCCCCGCTCGCGCGCAGCCGCTCCCTGAGCGCCGCCATGGCGACGCGATCGGTCACCGGGCCAGCCAGAAATTGGGCAAAGTCGCGTTCGAGTAGCCGGACAGGAACGGCTCATCAGGTCCGTCGCTTCGCAAGATCGCTCGGCGGGCCAGCCCGATATTATTGCCATATACATGGATGCTGATCGACGTGCGATCGTCATGGGCATTGGAGACGAGATGCGTGTTGCCCGCCGCTTGGGAGATGACGTCGATATCGCCGGGCCGCAATGTCCGGACACTTCCGAGCGTCAGCCCGCCGTCGGACTCCCTTGTCACCGACCGAACCACCTCGGCACCGCGCAGGACCCCGACAAGCCCCCAGATGCCGTGGCTGTGCGGCGGCGTCCCTTGCCCCGGGCCCCAGACCGATGCGACCACCGAAAATCGCTCGTGGACGTCGCAATGGAGCAGGTTCTGGAGATAATGATCGGGGTGCGGCTCGGCCAGCGCCGCGGGCAGCCAGCCATCATCGCTGATCAGTTCCCGCAGCAGGATCGTCCCGCGCTCGAGGATCAGCCGCTCGTCGCTTTCGCAGTCCACCAGATGCGTGAACGCCACGACGAACGCTTTGAGCGGCTTGAGAGCGTCACTGTTCATTTGCAATTCCGGCCTCATTTCCCCTTGAAGCTGGGCGGTCGCTTGTCCTTGAACGCGGTCACGCCTTCTACATGGTCCTCGGTCCGCGACATGACCGGCTGCATTGCGAATTCGAATTCGAGGAACTGGTCGAAGCTCGCCGAGGAGGCGAGATCGAACTGGCGCTTGGCCATGCCCAGCGCCAGGGTCGGCGCCGCGCAGAAACTCTCGGCCATCTCCTGGGCGCGTTCCAGCAGCCGCCCGCTTTCCACCTTCTCGAGCACGAGGCCGAGCGCGAGCGCCTCGTCGACGCCGACCTTGCGGCCCGAATAGACGATCTCCTTCGCCCGCATCGCGCCGATCTGCTGGCGCAGCTGCCAGACCGCGCCGCCGTCCGGCGTCAGACCGACATTGCGGAAGATCTGGGCGAAGCGCGCGGTCTCGGAGGCGATGACAATGTCGCAGGCCAGGGCATAGCTCCACCCGACGCCGACGCACACTCCGTTCACGGCGGCGATGGTCGGCTTCTTCAGCGAGGCGATGGCGCGGGCGATGCGCTGCAGCCGGCGCATCTTGGTCAGCGACCAGGCGACGTCGCCTGTGCCCATCGTATCGACGTCCATGCCCGAGCAGAAATCATCGCCGGCGCCGGTCAGGATCACGGCACGGACCTCGTCATTCTCGGCAAGGCCTTCGAAGACGGTCCACAATTGCTCGCGCATCGCCAGGCTGATGGCGTTCTTCTTCGCCGGCTGGCTGATCGTGACCGTCGCCACGCCGCGCTCGACCGCGAGCTCGATGCTCATCCCGTTTCTCCGCTTCACCGCATCGTCAAGAGTGAAGCAACGCGGCCGCGCGGTCAAAGCGTAGGCGGTGCCGCTCCACCTAACATCGCCAGTTCGAATAACGATAGGCTCGAATTGTCTCGCTTCCCGTTTGCGGCCACGGTCGAGGCCATCGATCAGGAGAGACGCGATGAGCGACGACGCGATGAGCTTCGACCCCGGGCAGACGGCGCTGATCGTCGTCGACCTGCAGAATTTCACGGTCGCCCTGAACACGGTTCCGCACATGGCAACCGACGTGCTTGCCAATGCGATCCGGCTTGCCGATGCCTGCCGCGAGGCGGGCATATTGGTGGTCTTGGTCCGGGTCGGCCACGATGCGGCGAAAGTGCCTCAGCTCGCGCCGCTCACCGATTCCAAATTCTCCGGCTTCGATTATGGCCCGGACGCCAAGGAGATCCCGCCGGAGCTGGGCCCCAAAGACGGCGACGTCCTCGTCGACAAATATAATTGGGGCGCCTTTTACGGGACCAATCTCGACGTGCATTTGCGCCGGCGCGGCATCAGGACCCTGATCGTCTGTGGGCTCACGACGCATATCGGGGTCGACACCACCATGCGCCACGCGCAGGAGCGCGGCTACGATCAGGTCCTGGTCAGCGACGCGGTCGCCGCATTCACCCTCGAAGAGCACGACTACACGCTCAAGACCATCGCGCCGCGCCTTTCCCGGGTCCGCACCACCGATCAGGTCCTTGCCGCGCTTTAGGATCGGGGCGTGAAGGCGATCATCCGCGACGGCGGCGCGCGGTCCGGGCTTGCGCTTGCCGACCTGCCGGAACCGGCTCGCCCGGCTCGCGGCCAGGTTCTGGTGCGCATGAAACTGGCGCCGATCAACCCGGCCGACAGGCTGGCGGCGGCGGGAAATTACGCGCCGCTCGATGGTTTGGCGGGCCCGCTGGGCGCCGAGGGCATGGGCGTGGTCGAGGAGGTCGGCGTCGGCGTGGCTGGTCTCGCGCCCGGCGACCATGTGATCCTGCTCTCGCGCGGTAATTGGGCCGAGCGCCGCCTCGTCGCGGCTGCCGAGGTCTTGCCGGTCGCCGCCGCCTTGCCCCCCGCGCAGGCGGCGATCCTGCGCATCAACCCGGCCACCGCCTTTCACCTGCTCGCAAGTCTCGATCTCGCGCCCGGCGATTGGCTGATCCTCAATGCGGCCGGATCGTCGGTGGCGCGGTGGGTCCGGCGGCTGGCGGCACGAAACGGCGTGCGCACCCTGAACGTGGTCCGCGCCGGGCCGGCCGGTGAAGAGGGCGGTCTCTGGCTGGTCGATGGTGATGATCTCGCCACCCGCGCCGGCCCGGCGGCCGGCGGCGCCCCGATTCATGCCGCGCTCGATGCCGTCGCCGGTGCCTCGACCGGAGGCTTGGCGGCCTGCCTGGCGCCGGGCGGCCGCCTGCTGGTCTATGGCCACCTCTCCGGCCAGCCCTGCGCGATCCCATCCGCCCTGCTGACCACGAAGGGTCTGCGCGTCCAGGGGTTCAGTTTGCGCCCCGTCGAGGCGCATGTCCCGGATCTCGCCGCGCTCTACGCCGATCTGGCCACGCTCGCGGCGAAGGATCCCGAGCCGATCGCCGCCATCCTTCCCATGGCCGAGGTCGAAGCCGCGTTGGCGCAGCCGCCTCGCGGCCGCGTGCTGCTCGCATTGGACAGATAGTCGCGCCAAACATCGCCCACCCGAAAACCCGCCTTTTCGGCCGCGCGCCAATTGACCATGCGTCCGGGAGTGGGCCTTTGCTGAATGACCGAAGCAGCCGGAGCCCCGTCATGCCCATCGCCGATCAGATCGCGCATTATGTGTGCGAAACCAGCTTCGACGATTTCGACGCATCGGTGATCGAGCGCGCCAAGGATCTGTGCCTCAGCTCGATCGGCTCCGCCGTGCTGGGCGCTACCATGGACGTCGCCGCCATCATGGCCGATTATGTGAAGGCCCAGGATGCGCGCGGCGACGCCGGCGTGATCGGCTTTTCCTTCCGCACCAATGTCGAGCTGGCGGCGATGCTCAACTGCGATTCCTCGCATTGCACCGAGCTCGAGGACGTCGCGTGGCCGGAGGCGCAATATACGTGCTGCCTGATCCCGGCAGTGTTCACGCTCGGCGCGAAGCTCGGCGCGTCGGGCAAGGCGGTACTCGAGGCGATGATCATCGGCTTCGAGGTGGCCGCCCGGCCCGGCATGACGCTCTCGAACGGCGGCGCCGCCGCGCGCGGCTTCCTCTCCTGCGCCAATGTCGGGACGCTCGGCGTCGCCGCGGCCGCGGCGAAGCTGATGGGGCTCGACGTCGATCGGACCCGAGCAGCGCTCACTCTGGCCGCCTCGGTCGGCGGCGGTCTCGTCCGCCAGACCGGCTCCTCGGCCCACGTCGTCGAGGCAGGATTCGCGGCGCGCGACGGCATCATGGCCGCGGACCTCGCCGCGCGCGGGCTTGGCGGCAATCCCTCGATCATGGACGGCAAGGCCGGCTATTTCGACGCGCTTGCCGGTCAGCCGGACCTCGTCATCGCGCCCGGCATCGGGTCCGATCTTCGCGTCATGGCGGTCGGCCAGAAGAAATATCCCTGCTGTTACATGCTGCAGCGGATCATCGACGAGACCAAGGGCTTGATCGCGGCGCACGACATCGTCGCCGATGAGGTCGCCGAGGTTTGGGTTGAGGTCAACGCGGCTTTTCCGAGGATCATGAAATATCCAGAGCCGGCCGACGTCGAGGAGGCGCGGTTCAGCCTGCCGCACGTCGTCGCGGCGACTTTGGTCGGTGAGCCGATGGATGTGCGCACCTTTTCCGCCGACAAGCTCGACGATCCGCGCATCACTGCCCAGCGCTCCAAGGTCCGGATGATCGTCCGCGAAGAATGGGGCCATGACCAGCTCGGCGCCGAGGATCACATCGCCATCGTGATGCGCGACGGGCGCCGCTTCGAGGCGGTGGCGACGATTGCGCGCGGTGATGCCGTCAATCCGCTGAGCCGCGAGGAAACGCTGGCCAAGTTCATGACCTGCACCGACGGCCAGATTTCGGCCGCGCTGCAGCACGAGACGGCCGCCGCATTGTCGAGCCTCGAAACGCTGCCGAACGTCGCCCCGCTGATGGATGCGCTCACCTTCGCCCGCGCCGAAGCGGCGCTCGCCTGAGCCGGCAACGATGGACCTGAACTTCACCGAGGATGAGCTGGCGTTCCGCGGGGAGGTCCGCGCCTTCCTGAAGGACAAACTCCCGGACGATCTGCGCCGCAAGATGATCGAGCGACGCCATCTCGGCAAGGACGACATCGTCCGCTGGCAGCGCATCCTCAACGCGCGCGGCTGGGCGACGCCGAACTGGCCCGTCGAACATGGCGGCCAGGCATGGACCCCGGCGCAGCGCTACATCTTCCAGGAGGAAATGGCGCTCGCCCATGCGCCCGAAGGCTCGCCGTTCAACGTCAACATGATCGGGCCGATCATCGCCAAATTCGGCACTGAGGCTCAGAAGGCCCGCTTCCTGGCGCGGATCGCCAATATCGACGATTGGTGGTGCCAGGGTTTCTCCGAGCCCGGCGCAGGATCGGATCTGGCCTCGCTCAAGACCCGCGCCGACCGCGACGGCCTGGATTATGTGATCAACGGCCAGAAGATCTGGACCACCCAGGCCCAGCATGCCGACTGGATGTTCGCGCTGGTCCGCACCGACAATAATGGCCGCAAGCAGCAGGGCATCACCTTCCTGCTGATCGACATGAAGACTCCGGGGATCACGGTCCGGCCTATCGAGACGATCGACGGCGAGCATGATGCCAACGAGGTATTCTTCGACGATGTCCGCGTCCCAATGGCGAACAGGATCGGCGACGAGGGCAAGGGCTGGGATTATGCCAAGCATCTGCTCGGCAGCGAACGCAGCGGCATCGCCCGCATCGGCCTTTCCAAAGAGCGGCTCACCCAGCTTCGCGCGCTCGAAGCCGATCTGTCCGCGCGCGCCGTGCTGACCGCCGCCGAGCAGGCGCGGCTGCGCCGCACGCTGGCCGAGGTCGAAGTCGAGCTGCGCGCGCTGGAGCTGACCCAGCTCCGCGTGGTCGCCGCCGACGCGCAGGGTGGCGGCGCCGCCGGCGCGGCCTCGATCCTCAAGATCAAGGGCACCGAGCTTCAGCAGCGCATGACTGAGTTCATGCTCGAGCTGGCCGGCCCGGCCGGGCTCGCCTTGCCCACCGAGGGCGGGAACGAGGCACCCGAAGACGGCTGGATCGAGGCGGCGGCGCCCTTCTATTTCACCATGCGCAAGGTCTCGATCTTCGGCGGATCGAACGAGATCCAGAAGAACATCATCGCCAAGACCGTGCTTGGCCTCTGAGCGGACGGGCGGGATGGATTTCGACTATAGCGACGAGCAGAGGATGCTGGCGGAAAGCGCCGGCCGGTTCGTGGCCGACCGATATGATTTCGAGGCACGCCTTCATGCGATGCGCAGCGACGAAGGCTGGAGCCGCGAGGCCTGGCGTGAGATGGCGGAGATGGGTCTGCTCGCTTTGCCCTTCGCCGAGGAGGATGGCGGCTTCGGCGGCGGCGGCGTCGAGACGATGATCGTGATGGAGGCATTGGGCCGCGGCCTGGTGCTCGAGCCCTATCTCGCGACCGTCATCCTTGCCGGCGGTGCGTTGAGGCGGGCGGGGAACGCCGCGCAAAAGGAAATCCGGATCGCGGCCATCGCCGGCGGGGATCTGCTGATGGCGCTCGCCCATAACGAGCCGAACGCGCCCCGCCACGGCTTCGCCGCCGCCGCCACGGCGGAGCGGACGGCTGACGGCTGGCGCCTGTCGGGGCACAAGATCGCGGTGATTCACGGCGCGAGCGCCGGCGAGTTCGTGGTCAGCGCGAACTCGGACTCCGGACTGTCGTTGTTCCTGGTCGCCGCCGATGCGCCCGGCCTGACGGTCAAGGCGCGGCGCGGTTATGACGGCATTCCCGTCGCCGAACTCGTCCTGGAGGACGTGCCGCTTTCCGCCGACTCGCTGCTCGGCGGCGAAGGGGAGGGTGCGGCGATCCTCGAGGCCGTTTTCGAAGAAGCCATTGCCGCGCTTGCCGCCGAGGCCGTCGGCATCATGGCGGACGCGCTCGACATCACCACCGATTATCTCAAGACGCGGACCCAGTTCGGCGTGCCGATCGGCTCCTTCCAGGCGCTCCAGCACCGTGCGGTCGACATGCTGATCCAGCTCGAGCTGGCGCGCAGCATGGCGATCCTCGCGGCGCTGTCGCTGGACCAGGAGCCCGAGACGCGGCGTCGCAACATCGCCGCCGCCAAGGTCCAGATTGGCAGATCCGGCCGCTTCATCGGCCAGCAGGCAGTGCAACTGCACGGCGCAATCGGCATCACCGCCGAATATAAGATCGGCCATGCCTTCAAGCGCCTAACCGCGATCGACGCCTTATTCGGCGATGCCGATCACCATCTCGACATGTTGGCCGAAGCGGGCGGCCTGCTCGCGGCCGGCTAGTCTCAAATCCGATCAGCTAAGCACACCCTTTTCGTCACCCCGGATCAAGTCCGGGGTGACGAGTACGCAGTACCAGCCTAGGCCGATGCTGCGGCAGCCCCCTTACCAGCCCTTGAACTCGGGCTTCCTCTTCTCGGCGAATGCGTTGGTCGCTTCCTTGTAATCGGCGGTCAGCATGGTCAGCGACTCATAAGCAATGGACAATTCGAGCACCTGGTTGAGCTGCGCCTTGACCTGCTTGTTCACCGCCGCCTTGGACCAGCGCACCGCCCACATCGGCTGAGCGGCGATCTCGTCGGCGATCTTGATCGATTCGGCGAGCACCTGCTCCTTGGGAAAGGCGTAATTGACCAGGTTCATTGCCGCCGCTTCCGCGCCCTTGAGCAGCTTGCCGCGCATCAGGAATTCCTTCGCGCGCTGTGGGCCGACCAGCATCGGCCAGATCACCGCGCCGCCGTCGCCGGCGACCATGCCCACCTTGATATGGGTGTCGCCGAGCCGCGCGTCTTCGGCAACGATGCTCATGTCGGCGAACAGGGCGATGGTCAGGCCGAGCCCGATCGCGTCGCCATTGACCGCGGCGATGATCGGCTGCGGGACCAGGAGCATGTGCTCGAACAGCCGCAGCGTGTTCTGCGGAACCCGCAACGCATATTGGAGGCCAAATTCCGTGCCCGCCCGGGCGGCCATCTTCTTGACGTCGCCGCCAGCGGAGAAGGCCCGGCCAGCGCCGGTGAACACGATGACCTTGATCTCCTCGTCGCGGGCAAGGTCGATCCAGATATATTCGAGGTCCTTGTGATTCTCCGGCCCGACCGAATTGAGCGTGTCAGGGTGGTTCATCGTCACCGTCGCGACGCCGTTCTCGGCCTTCTCCACGGTGAAGAAGCTGTATTTTCCATAATCGATGCTCATCTTGATCTCCGAAGGTTCAGGCGGCGGACCGGGCGCGGTCCCACGCGGAAAAGGTGGAATTGGATTCGGCAAGCCCGACCAGAAGAGCGGCGGGCTCCAGCGACGGATCGCCGCTTGCCGCAGCGAAGGCACGCAGCCGGGCGACGATATGAGCCAGTCCCGTCTCGTCGGCGTGGAACATCGGCCCGCCGCGCCATCGCGGGAAGCCGTAGCCATTGATCCAGACCACGTCGATGTCGGAGGCGCGGCGGGCGATCCCTTCCTCGAGGATGCGCGCGCCTTCGTTGATCAAGGGGAAGAGCATGCGCTCGACCATCTCCTCTTCCCCGATCTCGCGCCGCTCGACGCCCAGCTGCGCTGAAACGGTTGCGATCAAGTCGTCGATTTCCGGATCGGGCAGCGGCGTGCGCGATCCCTTTTCATAGCGATAATAGCCGCGGCCGGTCTTCTGGCCGAGCCGGCCGCTTTCGACGACAGCGTCGGCAATCGGGAATTTGGTGCCGCGGCGCTTGCGGATCGAATAGCCGATATCGAGCCCGGACATATCGTTGATCGCCAATGGGCCCATCGGGAATCCGAACCCCTTCAGCGCCGCGTCGACCTGCGCCGGGCTCGCCCCCTCCTGGAGCAGCCGGTCGACCTGCGCGCCGCGCTTCGCGACCATGCGATTGCCGATGAAGCCGTCGCAATTGCCCGACACGACCGGCACCTTGCCGATCCTTTTCGCCACCGCTACCGCCGCCGCCAGCGTTTCGGGCGCCGTCGCGGCGGCGTCCACGATCTCCACCAGCTTCATCACATTGGCCGGCGAGAAGAAGTGAAGCCCGACGAAACGCTCCGGCTTTTGCAGCTTCTCGGCCATGGCATCGAGATCGAGCGCTGAGGTGTTGGTGGCGAGGATCGCATCGTCGCGGCAAATGCCTTCGAGGTCCGCGAACAATTCGCGCTTGAGCGCCATGTCCTCGAACACGGCCTCGATGACGAGATCGGCGTCGCGGGCGCCGGCCCGGTCGGTCGTGCCGTAAATCAGGGCGAGCCGCGCGTCGGCCTCGGCGCGGCTGGTCGAGCCGCGGCCGATCGAATTCTCGTAATTGCCTTTGATGCGAGCGAGGCCGCGATCGATCGCTTCGTCGGACGTGTCGATCAGGGTCACCGGGATGCCGGCAGCGGCGAAGCTCATCGCGATGCCGCCGCCCATCGTGCCGGCGCCGACGATCGCCACCCGCCCGATCGGCCGCGCGTCGGCGGCAACGTTCAGCTTGGCGGCCTGGCGCTCGGCGAAGAAGGCATGGCGCAATGCGCGCGACTGGACGCCGGCCGCGAGCAAGGCGAAATCCTCGCGGTCGGCGGCGATGGCCGCGTCGAAGTCCATGGTCAGCGCGCGGCGGACCGAGGCGACGCAGGCAGCCGGCGCGTCCTGGCCGGCCGTCTTCCGGGTGAGCGCCGCGGCTTCGGCCTCGAACGAGGCGGGATCGAAATCGGCCGGGACCAGCGCGCGGGTCGGGCGCGGCGGCGCCTGGCGGGCGACGAGGCGGCGGGCAAAGGCCAGCGCATCCGCGGTCAGGTCTCCGGTGGCCAGGATGTCGACGATGTCGAGCTTCAAGGCCTCCAGGGCGCGGATCGGCGCGCCGCCGACCGCCAGCTTGAGCGCCTGCGACGCGCCGGCGAGCCGGGCGAGGCGGTTGGTCCCGCCGGCGCCCGGGATCAGGCCGAGCTTGACCTCGGGCAGGCCCATCTTCGCATCGGCCGCCGCGACCCGGTAGTGGCAGGCCAGCGCGATCTCGAATCCGCCGCCCAGCGCGGTGCCGTGCAGGGCTGCGATCACCGACTTCGTCGACGCCTCGATGGCGTTGCACACATCCGCCAGTGACGGCGGCTGGCGCGGCTTGCCGAATTCGGTGATGTCGGCCCCGGCGATGAAGGTCCGCCCGGCGCAAAGCAGCAGGATCGCCGCCACGGACGAGTCCGCATTATGCGCGGCGACCGCCTCGATCAGGCCGGCGCGAACCGCCTTGCTCAGCGCATTCACCGGCGGATTGTCGACCCTGATGAGCCCGATCTCGCCTTCCACCCCTATCGAGATCGGCCCGTTCATGCGCTGGTCTCGATCACGGCGTCGAGCGCGAGCGCGCCCTGGCCCTCAGCGAGCAGCCGCAGCGGGTTGATCTCGATCGTCTCGACACGATCCGCATTGACCGCCGCCAGCGCCGAGACCGCGACGATGGCATTGGCGGCGGCGTCCAGATCCGCTTTCGGTCCACCCCGCCAGCCGTCGAGCAGGGGGAAGGAGCGCAATTCGCGCAGCATCGCCTGCGCCTCGTCGCGCGTCACCGGCGCCAGCCTGATCGCCACGTCCTGAAACAATTCGGCAGTGACGCCACCGAGCCCGACCATCACCAGCGGCCCGAACAAAGGATCGCGCCGCGTGCCGAGGATCAATTCCGCGCCGGCGGGCGCCATTTCGGAAAGAAGGAAGGCGTCGATCCGCGCCTCGGGCAAGGCTGCGCCGACCCGGACCAGCATCGAACCGGCCGCCGCCGTGACGGCTTCGACGTCGGCCAGCCCAAGCACCACCCCGCCGATTTCGGTCTTGTGGAGGATGTCGGCCGAGACGATCTTGAGCGCGAGCGGAAAGCGCATCGCCGCCGCCGCCGCCGCCACCTCTTCGACATCTGCGACTGCCCGCTCCGCCGGCGAGGCGATGCCTGCGTCGCGCAGCAGCGCCTTGGCCGTGGCCTCGTTGAAGCGAGTCCCCGGTGCGATCGGCAGTGATTCCGGCCGGTCGGCGGCGGGGCGGGCAGGGCGGTCGAACGCGGTCGCGAATCCACGCAGTGCCGCCAGGGCGCGAACCGCGCGGGCAGGCTCCTCGAACACCAGATAACCGGCATCGGCGTAGCGGCGCGCCTCCGCAGGCGGGCAGACGATGCTGACCACGATCGGCACGTCCGGGAATTCCCCGCGCAGGGTTTCGAGATCATCGATGAACACTGCCGCAAGCGCCGGCACGTTCGCATAGACTCCGAAGAAGGCGAGCAGGCTGTCATAGCCGCCGCTTTCGAGCAGCACCCGCAGGCTTCGCGCAAGCAGATGCGGGTCGGTCGAAAGCTGGGCGGTAATGTCGACCGGATTGAGCGGCGACCCCGGCGGGCAGAGCGCCTTCAGCCGCGCCTGCGCTTCGGCGGAGGGATCGGGCAGGGCCAGGCCGGCATCCGACGCGGCATCGGCGATCTGCGCGCCCATCCCGCCCGAAATGGTGACGACGCCGAGCCGGTCGCCACCCGGCAGCCGCCCGGCATGGGCCGCGGCATAAGCGACGTCGAGCAACTCTTCGGTCGAATGGGCCCGGTAGACGCCGTGGCTGCGGAACAGGGATTCATAGACCCGGTCCTCGCCGGCCAGCGAAGCCGTATGCGAGGCGGCCGCCTGCGCGCCGGCACTGGTGCGGCCGACCTTGAGCATGATCACCGGTTTGCCCGCCCGCCGCGCGGCTTCCAGCCCGCCGATCAATGTGGCGGCGTCGCGCACGCCCTCGATATAGGCGAGGATGATGGGCGTCCCGGGATCCTCTGCCAGGGCCAGCAGCCCCTCTCCGAACTCTACATCGGCCTCGTTGCCGGTGGTGATGAAGGTGCCGATTGCTAGTCCGCGCGCCTGCGCGAGCTTCAGCACATGCGCCGCCGATCCGCCGCTCTGGCTGATCATGCCGATGGCGGGCCCGTGGATCCTCTCCTGGAAGAGGCTGGTGAAGCTCAGCCAGGCGCCGTTGCGGCTGTTGAAGGCGCCGAGGCAATTGGGGCCGATCACGCGCATGCCGGTGCGATCGATGATCGCACGCAACGCCTCCTGCCGCGCGACGCCCTCCGCGCCCGCTTCGTTGAACCCCGCGCTGAAGATGACGACCGCCGGAACCTCCTTTGCCGCACACTCCTCGACCGCGGCGATCACGAGCTCACCGGGAAGGGCGATCACCGCGCACGCGACCGGTCCGGGAATTGCCTGGAGCGATGGGAAAGCGGGAAGGCCCTGGACCGTCGTCCGTCCCGGGTTGATCGGATAGACCGGCCCGGCGAAGCCGCCCTGCTTGATATTGTGGATGGTGCGGCCGCCGATCCGGGTCGGATCGTCGGAGGCGCCGATGACCGCGATCGAGGCGGGCCACAGGAATGCGTCGAGACGCCCGCGCCCTTCCGACTCGGGCGAGTCGGACTCGTCGGATGGGGCAATGCTGTCAGGCGAATCGGGCATCTTCCTGCCTTGGAATCCTTGGCTCTCCGGTTCGCGATTAGCGCCGCTGGGGGCATAAATAACTGTCGACAGCAATCCATCCCGCTATATCGATCTGGCGATAAATCGGCGCAAATCCGCCATTTTGCGAGGAATGCCTCACGGGGATATCGCCTCGCCGAAAAAAGTGTCGACACTTTGAGGGAAATTACGTATTTACATCCTCAAGAGGGCGCAAAGCTCCACCCACTCACGGAGAGGCGCTAAAATGGCACGATCACTGGAAGCGAAATCGATCAAATCGGCCCAACGGGTCTTCGAGGTCCTCGAATATTTCGATGCCGACCATCCCGAGGCCAGCGTCACCGACATTTCGCGCCGCTATTCCTATCCCCAGTCGAGCGCCTCCGAGCTGCTCAGCTATATGGTCCATCTCGGCTATCTGCGCCGCGGCTCGCGCAATCGCAGCTTCCGGCTGTCGATGCGCGTCGCCATGCTCGGCGTCTGGGTCCAGCCCGAACTGATTCGCAACGGCCGCCTGCTCCGCCTTATCGACGATCTCGCCGACGAGACCGGCGCAACCGTGGTGCTGGCCACTAATAACGGCGTCAAGCTGCAATGCCTGCACGTCGTCCGGCGCGACCGCGATGCGCCGCACCAGGGCGACCTCATGCCGCTGCTGCGGTCGGCCGAGGGCCGCGCGCTCCTGCTCACCGCCGAGCGCGAGCTGGTCCGCAAATATGTCCACCGCCTCAACAGCGAAGCGCAAGACGAGGCCGAGCGGATCCGGTTCGACGATCTCGCTGCCGACCTCGATGAATCGAGCGCGCGTGGCTACGTCCGCATGGCCGACGAACGAGGCTCTGCCTTCTCGGTCCTGATCCCCAACGCCGATCGCAGCGAGCCTTTGGCCCTTTGCGTCCGCGCCCCGGCCGGCGCCCGCGAAGAGGTGGTCGTCAGGGCGATCCGCAGCATCGTGTCGCAGACCCTGGGTCTGGTCAGCGTGCCTTCGTCGCTTCCGCCCCACGTCACCTCCGCCCGCCAACTCATGCAGCTTGCACGCTGAGAGGGGTGAAAGGGGAGCAAAGTCATGATCGCGTCGATCGAGGAGATCATTGCCGAAGCGCGTGAGGGCCGGCCCTTCATCATCGTCGATGCCGAGGATCGCGAGAATGAAGGCGACATCATCATTCCCGCCCAATTCGCGACTCCGGCCCAGATCAACTTCATGGCGATGCATGCCCGCGGATTGATCTGCGCCGCGATCACCGACGAACGCGCCAAGGCGCTCCGCCTTCCGCCCATGGCTGCCTATAACGGTGCGCGCCACTCCACCGCTTTCACCATCTCGATCGAGGCCAAGGAAGGCGTCACCACCGGCATCTCGGCCCACGACCGCGCTCATACGGTCGCGGTGGCGATCGATCCGAGCAAGAGCGCCGACGACATCGCCAGCCCCGGCCACGTCTTCCCCTTGGTCGCGCGCCCTGGCGGCGTGCTGATTCGGGCGGGGCATACCGAAGCCGCCGTCGATATCTCGCGGCTCGCGGGGCTGAATCCGGCCGGCGTCATCTGCGAGGTGATGAACGACGATGGCACCATGGCGCGGCTGCCCGAGCTGATCGTCTTTGCCCGGCGCCACGGCCTCAAGATCGGAACGATCACCGATCTGATCCAGTATCGCCGCCGCACCGAACGCAGCATCGAGCGGCTGGTCGAGGTGCCGTTCGAAAGCGAGCATGGCCACATGTTCCGGATGGTCATCTACCGCAATCTGATCGACGGCACCGAGCATGTCGCTCTGGTCAAGGGAGAGGTCGGCGCGGATGCATCGACCCTGGTGCGGGTCCATTCGATCGACCTCGCCACCGACCTGTTCCGCCATGCCGGGCCGCGCGCCGATCTGATTCCGGCCGCGTTGCGGACGGTCGGCAGTCATGACGGGCCGGGCGTCATCGTCTTCCTGCGCGATTCGCAGATGAGCTGGTCGCAACGCTACAGCGACGGCTTGCCGCTGCGTTCGCCCACGCTCTCGATCCGGGAATACGGCATCGGCGCGCAGATTCTGCGCGATCTCGGCGTGCAGGACATGGTGGTCCTGTCGTCGACGCCGATCAGGATGGCGGCGCTCGAAGGCTTCGGCGTCCGCGTGGTCGAATCGCGCTCGTTTCCGGTGCCGGTGGAGCCCCGGGCGGTCGCCGCCTGATCAACCCGGACCAAGGGCAAGGAAATGGGCGGCTTCGCTGCTTTCGATCAGCGGCCGCAGCAGGGCGCGAACCTCAGCGGCCTCGGGGGTGTTGGGATAATGATCGACATGATCTTCGATGCGGTCCCAGCCGACGCGGACCTGATAATGTCCCGGCCGCTCCACGCAGCGCAGCAGCGCGGCCGACCGGCAACCCGCGATCCCGCGCAACAGTGGGGCTGCCTCGGCGAACGCCGCCTCGAACCGTGCCGCCTGCCCGGGCGCGACCGTCACCATGTTGATTTCAAAGACCATGGCCGGCCGATGCGGCGGCCAGGGCGGCGGCGCAATCGTGCAGCGGGGCAAAGCGGGCGAATGATCGCCCTGTCGAAATATCGGCCCGCCGCGGCGGAAGGCCTCTTCCAGGAGGCAGGGTCGTGGCAGGTTTCTCGCGCTGAACTGTCGACACCAGGCGCAAAAGGAATATCAAAGCCATGCTGACCGATGGGGTCGAAAGCGCCGGCTCGACCGGGATCAAGGCTGCCGAACTGCGCGATTTCTACGAGGAGATCGCCGCCTGCCTAGACGCCGAGGCGCTGCGCGAATTCCCCGCTTTCTTCACCGCCGATGCGAGATACCAGATCATCTCGCGCGAAAATCATGACGACGGGCTCGAGCACGCCACCATGTATTGTCTCGGCCGCGACATGATCGAGGATCGGGTGATGGCGACGGTCGAGGCGGCGCTCTACCAGCCGCGCTCGCTCCGCCACTTCATCAGCGGCGTCCGTGTCACTGGCGGCGATGACGGCGAGGTCAATGCCGAGGCCAATTTCCTGATCATCGAATCCCTGCTCGAGCAGGAGCCGCAAATCCTGATGGTCGGGCGCTATCTCGATCGCGTGGTGCGCGAGGAGGGCGCGCTGAAGCTGCGAGAGCGCTCCTGCGTCTATGACAATTACCGGATTCGCACGACCCTCGTGATCCCGGTCTAGAGAAGGACGAGCGGCATGAGCGACACCGCCCTGCGCAATTCACCCGACCGGGTCTGGCCGGCGGAGGGGATCACGCGCGTTCCCGCCTGGATCTATTCCGATCCCGACATCTTCGCCAAGGAGATGGCGGTCTTCCATTATGGCAAGACCTGGAATTATGTCGGCTTGGTCTGCGAGGTGCCGGAGCCGAACAGCTTCAAGCGCGCCTGGGTCGGCGAGCGGCCGGTCATCATCACCCGCGATGCCGAAGGCGAAATCCACGTCGTCGAAAATCGCTGCGCCCATCGCGGCTCGCTGCTGTGCTGGAAGAATCGCGGCACGGCCAAGGATCTCACCTGCCCCTATCATCACTGGTCGTACAATCTGAAAGGCGATCTGATGGGCCTGCCCTTCCTGCGCGGGGTGCAGGGCAAGGGCGGCATGTCGCGCGACTTCGACAAGAGCAGGAACGGCCTCAGCAAACTTCGCGTCGCGATCCGCGGCGGCACGATCTGGGCGTCCTACAGCGACGACGTCCCGCCGCTCGAAGATTATCTCGGCCCGGAAATCCTGATGCGACTCGATCGGCTGGTGTCGCGCCGGCCGCTGCGGCTGCTCGGCCACAGCCGCCAGATGGTGGAAAGCAATTGGAAGCTCTATTGGGAGAATAGCCGCGATCCCTATCACGCGACCTTGATGCATCCCTTCCTGTCGACCTTCGGCATATTGCGCACCGATGGCGATTATCACAGCGTTCCGCTCCAGGAAGGACGCCACGAATATACCTATTCGCAATATGATCCCGAGCTGAGGAACAAGGCGAGCGAGGCGAGCAAGCAGATCAAGAGCATCAACACCGACCTTCAGATGAAGGACAAGGAGGTGGTGAGCTCGGTGATCGACGAGTTTCAGGACGGGATGATGGGCGCCTTCCAGGTGTTCCCGACCATCCTCGTCCAGCAATATTTCAATTGCCTGGTCATCCGCCACGTCATCCCCAAGGGGCCCGGCGCGCACGAGCTGGCATGGACCTATTTCGGCTTCGCCGACGACGACGAGACGCTCAACACGCTGCGGCTGAAGCAGAGCAATCTGGTCGGCCCCGCCGGCTTCGTCAGCCTGGAAGACAGCGAGGTGCTGTCACTGATGCAGCCGGTCGTCGAAAGCTATCCGGATTCAGTGCAGGTGCTGGAAATGGGCGGGCACGGCACCGAGGCGCAGTCGACGATGATGACCGAGACCCTGATCCGCGCTTTCTACCAATTCTACCGCCGTGAAATGGACCTTTGAGTCCGATCAATCCGGAGATCGAGATCATGACCGACTGGGTCCGCGTCGCGGACGAGAATGACATCGTCGACGACGAGGCCTTCGCCTCCGTGCTCGGCACCGAGGAAATCGCGCTTTATCGCTTCGAAGGCGAAATCTACGCCATCGGCGATCTGTGCACGCACGAGGCCGTGCGCCTGTCCGACGGCTGGCTGGAGGGCGGCCGGATCGAATGCCCCCTCCACCAATCCTGCTTCGAGATCCGCACCGGCAAGGTCATCGAGGGCGGCCCCGCGACGGCAGACGTTCCCGCTTATGCGGTGAAGATCGAGGACGGCGCCGTCTTCGTGCGTCGCGACGCCTGATGCGCGACGCCTATATCTACGCCGGACTGCGCAGCCCGATCGGCCGCTATGGCGGCGCGCTGGCGTCGGTCAGGCCCGATGACCTGCTTGCAGGTTGCATTTCGGCCCTGGTCGCCGGGGCCGGTTTCGATCCCGAGGATTTCGAGGACGTCATCATCGGCTGCACCAGCCAGGCCGGCGAGGACGCGCGCAACGTCGCGCGTCACGCCTCGCTCGTCGCCGGCCTGCCCGTCGCCCTCGCCGCCCAGACCGTCAACCGCCTGTGCGGCAGCGGCCTGGCCGCGATCGCCGACGCGGCCCGCGCGGCCAATGTCGGGCAGGGCGACCTGTTCCTGGCCGGCGGCGTCGAAAGCATGTCGCGCGCGCCGTTCGTGATGGCCAAGGCCGAGACCGCCTACGCCCGCAAGACCCAGATCTTCGAGGCCCTGGGCGAGCGCTTCCCCAATCCCGAAATCCACCGGCTCTACGGCCGCGATTCGATGCCGCAGACCGGGGACAATGTCGCCGCTGCGCTCGGCATCAGCCGCGAGGAAGCCGACAGTTTCGCGCTCGCCTCGCAGCTCAACTATGAAGCCGCCAGGGCCCGCGGCTTCTACCAAGGCGAGATCGTGCCGGTCGCGATCAAGGGCCGCAAGGGCGCCGAGACGATCGTCGACCAGGACGAGCATCCGCGCCCCGAGAGCAATATCGAAGGCCTGGCCCGGCTTGCCCCCTTGTTCAGGGACGGCGTCGTCACCGCCGGCAATGCCTCGGGCGTCAATGACGGCGCCGCGGCCTTGATCGTCGGCACGCGCGAGGCGGGTGAGAAGGCCGGTCAGAAGCCGATGACGCGGATCGTGTCGGCGGCGGTCGCCGGAGTCGAGCCTCGCTTGATGGGCCTTGGTCCGGTGCCGGCCACCGCAAAGGCGCTCGCCCGCGCCGGCCTGTCGCTCGACCGGATCGACGTGATCGAACTCAACGAGGCCTTCGCCAGCCAGGCGCTCGCCTGCCTCAAGCAGCTTGGCCTCGCCTTCGACGACAAGCGGGTCAACCGCAATGGCGGCGCGATCGCCATCGGCCACCCGCTCGGCATGTCCGGGGCGAGGCTGGCGCTGACTGCGTCGCGCCAGCTTGCCGAAGGCGGCGGGCACTATGCCTTGGCGACGATGTGCATCGGCCTCGGCCAGGGCATCGCCATGATCCTCGAACGGGTGGAAGACTGAATATGGATTTCAACCTGAACGACGAGCAGGCGATGTTCCGGGATTCGGTGGCGGCCTTCGCCACCCGGACCCTGCGCGACGGCGCGCTCGAGCGGGCGCACAGCGACGATTATCCATGGGACGTCGCCCGCGCGATGGCCGAGGCGGGCCTGATCGGGATCACCAGCGCCGCCGAGGATGGCGGCGTCGGCGGCACATTGATGGACGCGGTGATCGCGATCCAGGAAGTGGCGATGGTCTGCCCGCGCAGCGCCGACGTCGTCCAGGCCGGCAATTTCGGAGCGATCCGCGTGCTCGCCCAATATGGCAGTGCGGACCAGAAGGCCCGCTATCTGGCGCCCCTGCTGGAGGGCACCGCTCTGATCGCGGTGGCGATGACCGAGCCCGGCGCCGGCTCCGCGGTCACCGAGCTCAAGACCAATGCCGTGCCCGACGGCGACGGCTGGCGGATCAGCGGCGAGAAGATCTTCACCACCCATGGCCTGCACGCCACCGTCTTCCTGGTCTATGTCCGTTTCGGGCCGGGCACCGGCGGCATCGGCTCGGTGCTGATCGAACGCGGCGCCGAGGGGCTGACCTTCGGCAAGCCGTCCCGCTTCCTGTCCGGCGAGGATTGGAACAGCATCTATTTCGACAATGTGTGGGTCGGCCCGGAAAATGTCGTGCTCGGCCCGGGCGGCTTCAAGCGGCAGATCTCGGGCTTCAACGTCGAGCGGCTCGGCAACAGCGCGCGCTCGCTCGCGCTCGGTCGCCACGCCTTCGAGCTTGCCCGCGAGCACGCCCTCAACCGCCATCAATTCGGCCAGCCATTGGTCAATTTCCAGGGCCTGCAGTGGAAGTTCGCCGAAATGAAGATCAAGGCGGAGGCCGCGCAATTATTGCTTTACCGCGCCGCGATCGGCGCCGACACCGGCTTTCCCTCGGCCCAGGATACGGCGATCGCCAAGGTCGCCTGCAATCGCGCCGGCTTCGACATGGCCAATGAGGCGATGCAGATCATGGGCGGCACCGGCTATTCCGAGGAAAGCCTGGTCGAATATTGCTTCCGCCGCACCCGCGGCTGGATGATTGCCGGCGGCACGATCGAGATATTGCTCAACCGCATCGCCGAAGGCGTGTTCGACCGCCGCCTGCCGATCAGGGATTGAGGCCAGTGGCCATCCGGACCGTCGACGCTGATTTCATCGTCCCCGCCCACATCCCGGCCGGGCTGGTGGTCGATTTCGATTATCTTCGCGATCCGGAACTGGCGGTCGATCCGCAGGCGGCCTACGCGCGGCTGGCCGGCACTTCCCCCTTGCTCTGGAGCGGACGCAATGGCGGCCACTGGATCGCCACTCGTCACCAGGTGATCCAGGATGTCTTCATCGCGCACGAGACCTTCTCGAATTTCCCGCGGATGATCCCGAACACCGCGTCACTGGCAAAGCCCCAGCCCTTTTCCGATCTGGATCCGCCGGACAATCTGAAATATCGCCGCGCCCTTCAGGTCGCGCTTAGCCCCAAGGCGATCGACGCGTTCAAGCTGCAGGCGCGGGCGACCATGATCGAGCTGGTCGAAGTTGTGCAGCCACGCGGTGGGTGCGACTTCGCCGGTGAGATCGCGATGCTGCTGCCGACCTCGATCCTGATGCGCTGGCTCGATCTGCCGATGAAGGACCTCGGGCTGCTCGTCGAACTGACCGACCGGGCCATTGCCGGCACCGATCCGGAGGACCGCAAGGCAGCGAAGCTGGCCACCCGCGACTATGTCGACGCCATCGTCGCCGCGCGCCGCGAAACGCCCGGCGACGACTTCATTTCCGTGCTTGCCAATGTGCGGATCGGCGAGCGGATCGCGACCCACGAGGAAGCGCGGGCGATGACCCAGAATCTGATCGGCGGCGGGCTCGATACGGTGCGCAACATGATGTCGTTCATCGCCCTGTTCCTGGCGCGCAGCGCGGATCATCGCCGCCAGCTGGTCGACGAGCCTGAGCTGATTCCGGCCGCGGTCGAGGAGCTGCTTCGCTATTTCGCCATTCCGAACATGGGGCGAAGCGTGACTCGCGATGCCGAGTTTCACGGCGTGGCTCTGCGCAAGGGCGACATGATGTTGCTGCCTTTGTCGCTCGCGGGCCGCGACGAGGCGGTCTACGCCGATGCGCATCATGTCGATTTCCGCCGCGAGCGCCTGCGCCATCTCGCCTTCGGCACCGGCGCGCATTTGTGTCCCGGAATCTATCTGGCTCGTGCGGAGTTGGTGATCTTTCTCGAGGAATGGCTGAAGCGCATTCCCGATTTCGGCCTCGCCCCTGGCGCCGCGCCGGTGACTCGCGGCGGCAATATCCTCGCGGTCAAGACGCTGCCCCTGACATGGCCGGCGCACTGACGCCGTTCACCGCCGGCTTTCCGGCCGGTGAGGTTTCCGATTTGCGCGACCGGCTTGGGCGAACCCGCTGGCCGGACCAGCCGGAAGGCGCCGGCTGGGATTATGGCACCGAGCGCGAGACGCTGCGCGAATTGTGCACCTATTGGGCGCGCGACTACGACTTCGCCGATTTCGCGTCGCGGCTGAACGCCTTTGCGCAATTCGTCACCGAGATCGGCGGGCGCCGCCTGCATTTCTATCATGTCCGCTCGGCGGAGCCGGATGCGAAACCCTTGTTGCTCAGCCATGGCTGGCCCGGCGGTTCGGCGGAGTTCCTCGACGCGATCGGTCCGCTCGTCGATCCCGCCGCCCATGGCGGCGACCGCGCCGACGCCTTTCACGTCATCGTGCCGTCGCTGCCCGGCTTCGGCTTCTCCGGCCCTGTCGCCACGCGCGGCTACCGCGCCGCGGACATCGCCGCCGACTTCACCGCATTGATGGAGCGGCTGGGATATCCCCGATATTTCGTTCACGGCGGCGACAAGGGGACGCGGATCGCGATGACGATGGCCGCCGGCCATCCCGACCGGGTCCCGGCCATCCATCTCGGCCTGATGCCCGCCCCGCCGCCCGATCCCGCCGATCGCGAAGCCGGCCTTTCGGCGCCCGAGCGCGCGCGGCTGCGCCGGACCGACGCGTTCCTGCGCGACGAGATGGCCTATCAGGCGCTGCAGCGGACCAAGCCGCAGTCGCTCGCTTATGCGCTGGAGGATTCGCCGGCGGGGCTCGCCGGCTGGCTTGCCGAGAAATATCGCGCCTGGACCGATTGCGGCGGCAACCTGGATGCCTCCATGCCGCGCGATCGCCTGCTCGACATGATCTCCCTTTATTGGTTCACCGGCACGATCGGCTCATCGATGCGCTCTTATTACGAAGATGGCGGCCCCGGCCGCGAGACGCCCTTGCCGGCCGTCGCGATTCCCGTCGGCCACAGCGTCTTTCCGGCGGAGATCATGCACACGCCGCGTGCTTGGGCCGAGGCGAGATACGACATCCGTTACTGGAACGAGGTTCCGCGCGGCGGCCATTTTCCGGCGCTCGAGGTCCCGGACCTCTTCGTCGCCGAGCTGCGCACCTGCTTTCGGCAATTTCGTTAGCGGTTGGTCAGTCGCTCCAGCCGTCGAATATGTCGCCGGCTTCCCTCTGGATCATCGAGGCGGCCTCCATCTGGCCGTAGACGAGCGCATTGCCGATCGTGTCGAGCGTCTCCTGCTTGCTGACTCCCCAGGCCTTGCAGAGCAGCACGTTCTCGCGAATGCCCTCGGCGACCCGGCTCATCACGTGATAATAGAGCATTGTGGTCGGCCACATCTGCTTGGGCAGGACGTAGAGCATGTTCTCGATCCGCGCCCGGTGCGTTTTCATCAGCCGGGGGCGATGCTCCGACATGAAGCGGACATAAGGCGGGATCTCGCCGATCGTGCGCAGATACCAATCGTAGAGCTTCGCCTTGTCGGCGGCGTCGAGATCCACGTTGGAGAAATCCATGCCGGACCGGAACGCGTCGATGTCCGCTTCCCAGCCATCCGGCGCCTTTGCCGGAACGTCGACGACCTCCTCGAAGACGATCCCCTGGTGGGCCTCGGCGATCGTTTCCATGCCGCGCGGACCGGCATGGACGAACGCCATCGCGAGCATCTCGTTGGCCTGGGCGCGGTTGACGCCGCGGGTGCGCCAGCTGTGCAGCACATAGCGGACGCCGCTGACATAGCCCTGCAGCGCGTAGAAGGTCAGCGTGCCGTTGCCGGTCATCGCCGGCGTGAGCGGAAGCGACAGGCTGCAATAGAGCCGGTAGCGCTTCAGCACCTCGGGATTGGCGTCGAGCCACCAGTTGAGGCCGTCGAGCGAATGGCCGAACTGCGTCGCATAATGGCCGCGGAACGCGTCCGCTTCCTCTTGTGTCAGCTCGGTCGGGGTCGACAGATCGAGGCCGCGGTGGACCCAATTGCCGTTGGACGGATCGAAGCCGTGATTGATGGCGCGCAGTTGCTCGACCGTTTCCGTCATGATCAGTCCTTTGTGTCGTCGGTTCCGCATGTTGATAGTCTGGCGGGAAGCCGAATCCATCGCGCCTGGCCGATGCGCGCCAGATATCGCCTGATCGAAATGGCAGGGCGCAAGGCGAAGTTTCTCGCCGCGCGCGCATTGATTTGCCTAGCAGATGCATGGGCTGCCGCGAGGGCAGCGGCGACGGGACGATGATATGGCGGATACGCAAAAGGTGGCCCTGGTGACTGGCTGCGGCAAACGGGACGGGATCGGTGCAGCGGTCGCGCGCAGGCTGAGCGCGGACGGCTTCGCCCTGGTCGTCGTCGACGTCGAGCCGGCCGGCGTCCGCGACAGCCATGAGCCCGCCATCGCCGCAGATGCCGAATGGGGCGGCGTCGCATCCCTGGTGAAGGAGATCGAGGCCGCGGGCGGCAAGGCCAGTTCCGCGACCGGCGACATCAGCGTCGAGGCAGACGTCGCCAGCATCGTCGGCCAGGCGGTCGATCGCTTCGGCCGGCTCGACGTCCTCGTCAACAATGCCGGCGCACCATTCAGCCTCGGCCATGGCGATCTGGCGACGGTCGACGCGGAAGCCTTCGATCGGGTCATGGCGATCAACGTGCGCGGCACCTTCCTGATGGGGAAGGCGGCGGCGGCGGAAATGCGGACCCGGAAATGGGGCCGGATCATTAACATCGCCTCGGTCGCGGGCCGGGTCGGATCGAAGCAGAATTCGGCTTATGCGGCCTCCAAGGCCGCGGTGATCGCGCTCGCCCAGACTTGGGCGCTCGATCTCGGGCCCGACGGGATCACCGCCAATGCGGTCCTGCCGGGCTTCATCTTCACCAGCCGCACCTTGAGCGGAATGAGCAAGAAGATGGGCGGCGCCCAGCTCACAGAGGAGACGATCGCGAAGTCGATGCCGAATGTTCCCGCCGGCCGGCCGGGCTCGCCGGAAGATGTCGCCGCGGCCGTTTCCTTTCTCGCCTCCGAAGACGCCGGCTACACCAATGGTCAGTCGATGATCGTAGACGGCGGCAGCTTAAGGCTTTGACGGTGGCGGGGCGAACAATGCTAGACGGCGGTATCAAAGACCTGGACTGGGGACGAAGCATGAAGGCTGCGAACGATTCGGGTGCCTTGAGCACGGACCTCGCCGAATCCCATCTGGACCTGAAGGAGCGGTCCGATTCGCTGGTCGGCCGTATCGCCAACGACATTGCTCATGCCATTTCCGAGGGCCGGCTCGCGCCCGGCGCCGATCTCAATTCGGTCGAGCTCGCCACCCGCTTCGGCACCAGCCGGACGCCGGTGCGCGAGGCGCTGATGCTGCTCGAGAAGGAGGGGCTGGTCGAGATCCCGCCGCGCCGTCGGCCGCGTGTGGCGCGGATCAGCCTCGACGAGGTCGAGGAGCTTTATCAAATCCGCGCCGTGCTGAACGGCATGATGGTCAGCCTGTTCGTGAGCAATGCCGGCGAAGAGCAATTGCGGCGGGTCAAATTGCTTCACGAGGAGGTGAAGCGCACCGCATTGACCGATCCCGGCAGCTTCCAGGAAAGCCGCCGCGTGCTGCACAATTATTGGCTCGATAATTGCGGCAATACCAGCCTGCGCAACCTTCTCAGCACGTGGAAGATGCGGATGAGCGTGGGGCGGCTCGTCGCCTACAGTGCCGAGGATATCGAGCGGTCGTTGCGCGATCATGAGCGATTGGTCCTCGCCATGATCGACCGTGACGCGTCGCTCGCCGTAGCCTTGATGACGTCGATGACGCTTTCCGGCCTGGCGGCGATCAAAAGGCAGCATCGCCCAAGAACTTAGCCGGTCGCGCAATGATGAGATTCACCTGTCCCAGGCGGATCGGCGCCTTCCGCTCCGGACATATCGCGTAAGCGAATTAGGCTCGCCGCCGCGGCGCCGCGATTGACCGGAGAGCTGGCGTACGGACATTGGCCGGGTCACGGCAGCGACCGGCGACGAACGGTTCGAGGGGCGAAGCGCCAATGCTGAAACTATCGGTTTTCATGTCGCCGACTGGGGCTCATGCCGGGGGCTGGCGCCATCCGGACGCCGTGATCGATGCCGGCTTCAATTACGATCCGTGGGTCGATTTCGCCAGGCTGATCGAGCGCGGCAAGTTCGACATGCTGTTCCTGGCCGATGGCAACGGCGTCAACGGCATCGAGAATCCGGCCCTGCTGAGCCGCAATCCGGTCACCCGGCCGGTCGTGATCGAGCCGATATGCCTTCTTTCCGCTCTTGCGACCGAGACGTCGCGGGTCGGCCTGGTCGCGACTGCGACCACCACCTACGATCAACCCTTCAGCGTCGCCCGCCGCTATGCGTCTCTCGACTGGCTGAGCAAGGGCCGCGCCGGCTGGAACGTCGTCACCAGCTCCAATGCGGACGATGCCAAGAATTTCAGCCGCGACGAGCATGTCGAGCATAATGACCGCTACGAGCGCGCCAGCGAATTCGTCGATGTCGTCCGGGACTTGTGGGACAGCTGGGCCGACGACGCGTTCGTTCTCGACAAGGAGAGCGGCATCTTCCTCGACGGCGACAAGGTCCGGCTGCTCGAGCACAAGGGCAAGAATTTCTCGGTCCGCGGCCCGCTCAACTGCGCCAGGCCGCCCCAGGGTCACCCCGTCATCGTCGTGGCCGGCGCGTCCGACTCCGCAATGGAGCTTGCCGCGCGCGTCGCCGACGTCATCTTCACCGTGACCGAGACCAAGAGCGCGGCCCAGGAATTCTATGCTGACGTCAAGGAGCGGGCGCGCAAATATGGCCGAGATCCCAATGATTTGATCGTGCTGCCCGGCGCCAGCATCTTTGTCGGCCGGACCGCGGCGGAAGCCGACGCCGAGTATCGCGAGCTTCAGGATCTGATTCCGGAATCGGTCGGCATCCAGTTCCTGTCCAAGATGGTCGGCGTCGATCTCAGCGGCTATTCGCCCGAGGATCCGCTGCCGGAGCTCCCCGAGACATTGGGTATCAGGAGCTTCCGCAACCTGATCGAGGAGGTCGCCCGGCGGGACGGGCTGAACATCCGCCAGCTCTACCAATATGTCCTGCCCGCACGCGGCCATGTCCTGCTCAAGGGCGACGCCGCGACGGTCGCCGCGACGATGGAAGAATGGTATCGCGACAAGGCATGCGACGGTTTCAACCTGGTTGCCCCCTATGTGCCGGGTGGCCTGGAAGCGATCGTCGATCTTCTCATTCCCGAGCTCCAGCGCCTGGGTGTGTTCAGGACGGAATATGAGGGCACCACATTGCGCGACAGCCTGGGCCTCACGCGGCCCGACAACCGCTTCTTCCAGCCCGAAGCGGTGGCCGCCAGATAGATGGGCCCGACGATGAAAGCGGCCGTCCTGCACGGGCCGGGGCCGCCGGACAGTTTCGCGATCGAGGACGTCCCGATTCCATCCGTCGGGCCGGACGACGTGCTGGTCAGGGTCGCGGCGTGCGGCGTCTCCTATCGCGACGTCGTCGAGCGGAACGGCACCTACAAGAGAGACGTCAGCTTTCCGGCCATCCTTGGCCTCGAGATCAGCGGCACGGTCGTTTCGATCGGCGTCGACGTGCTGGACCTGGAGATCGGAGACCGTGTCTGCACCAAGGCCTTCATCAGCTGCGGCCGCTGCCGCCTGTGCCGCAGCGGGCGGGAAACCACCTGCGCCCGGCGCGCGCCGGTAAAGGGCGGCTATGCGGAATATGTCGCGCTGCCCCAGGATGCGTTCGTGAAATTCCCCGAGACTATCAGCTTCGAATCCGCCTGCTCGCTCGGGCCCGGAGCGGGCGTTGCCCTCAATGCCCTGCGCGACACCGCGAAAGTCCAGATCGGGGAGACCGTGCTGATCACCGGCGCGACCGGCGGCGTCGGCGTGCCCGGCGTCCAGATAGCGAAGGCGGTGGGGGCCCGTGTCATCGCGGTGACTCGCAGTGAAGGCAAAAGGGCGTTCCTCCAAGAGCTTGGCGCCGATGACGTACTGATCGCCCCGGACGGCGAGAATTTCGCGCCCGAGGCGCGGCGCCTGACCGGCGGCCTGGGGGTCGATGTTGTGCTGGACAATGTCGGCAGCCGCGTCTTCAACCCCTGTTTCGACAGCCTCGCCGTCCACGGCCGCTACGCCATGGTCGGCCAGCTCTTTGGCGAGGAAATCTCGATCAACCCGGCACGGATCTTCTTCAAGCGCGCCCAGATCCTCGGCGTTGGCAGTGTCAGCCGCGCCCAGCTCGCCGATGTCATCGCGCTGGCGGCGCGCGGCATCGTCACGCCGCAGGTCGCGGAAGTCATGCCGCTCGCCCAGGTTGCCCGCGCGCACGCGCTTGTCGAAGGAGGCGCGGTCTCGGGCCGCGTCATTTTGCAGCCATGACCCAGATCCCTGCCGAGCTTCCCGACGTCGAGGCCAATGAACGGCTCAAGGCCATTTTCGCGTCGGTCGTCGAGAAGATGAAGGAGGTCGTGCGCGAGCACAGGATCGACCAGGACGAGCTCCACATCGCCGGCGATTATTTCAACCGGCTCGGCCAGTCCGGCTTCAGCCGCAGCCTGATCGACGTTGCGCTGGCGATGACCAGCGTCGATGCCACCGCTCTGGTGGAGGGCGGCACCCGCCCCAATCTGGAGGGCCCGTTCCATCGCGCCGACGCGCCGGTGCGCGAGGACGGCAATCTGTTCGATGGCGAACCGAGCGCGAGGATGCCGGCCCTCTTTCTGTCCGGCACCGTCACCGATGCGGCCACCGGCGCGCCGCTGTCCGGCGCACTGGTCGACATCTGGCAGGCCGATGGCGAAGGCCATTACGATCTCGACGAATTCCAGCTCTTCGGCCGCGTGAAGACCGATGCCGAGGGCCGCTATCGCGTCCGCACCACGGTGCCGAAGGATTATTCGGACCACGACCACGATCCGATCGGCGAGCTGTTTCGCGCCATGGGCCGGCACAATCGCCGCGCCGCCCATATCCACGTCAAAATCTGGCGCGATGGGGCCTGCGTGCTCACCACCCAATTATTCATCCCGGGCAATCCCTATCTCGACAGCGACTATGTCGAAGGCGCGGTCAGCCCCGATCTGATCATCGACATGAAGCCGGCCGCGAACGGCGAAGCCCATAGCTACGAAGCGGTGTTCGACATCGCCGTCGCCGCGCCGCGCCGGCCGTGACCGGCGCCGGACGAGCGAGCCTGCGCGCGCTGCTGGAGCGCGCCGGAGTCACCGCGGCGCCCGGCATCCACGACGCCCTGACCGGCCGCATCGTCGCCCGCGCCGGCCATCGCGCCGCCTATCTCGGCGGCAACGCCATGGCGCTCGGGCTCGGCAAGGGTCAGCCCTTCATCACCCTCACCGAGACGGCGCGGATCGTCGCCAGCGTCGCTCGGGCCATCGATCTTCCGCTGCTGGTCGATGCCGGCGCCGGCTTCGGCGATACGACCCATCTCCATCTCGCCGTGCGAGAGATCGAGGCGGCGGGCGCCGGCGGTCTCCACATCGATGACCAGGTCTATCCCAAGAGCGTCAATTATCATCGCGGCCGCGGCGCGCTGGTCGAAGATGCGGTGATGGCGGCGCGGCTCGCGGCCGCGGTCGCCGCCCGGCGTGACCCAGACTTCGCGATCGTAGCGCGGACCGACGTCCTGCGCGTCACAGGATCGCTCGATCAGGCGATCGACCGCTGCCGCTCCTGCATCGCCGCCGGCGCCGACGCACTGATGATCCTCGATCTCGGCCCGGGCCAGGCCGCGGCGGTGCGCGCCGCCTTGCCGGAGACGCCCCTGGTCTGGATCGGCGGCGTCGCCCCGCCTGTCCCGTCGCTCCCCGATCTCGGCGAGGCCGGTTTCGCGCTTGCCTGCTATCCGTTCAACGGCATCGCCGCCATCGCAACGTCTCTCGCAGACTTGTGGGAGGGGCTGGCCGCAAGCGGCACGATCGGCCAGCCGGACGATCTGCTCGCCCGCGCCCGCAAGGAGGCGCTCGACCTCGCCGACATGCAGCTTTTCTGGGACATCGAGGACGGCCGCGCGCCGGGCGGGGCATGACGATGATGCGCCCCAGCGGCGACCGCCTGGCGACAGTGCTCGATTGCTACGCCGCCTTCGCGCCGGGCCATGACGCGATCCTCTATCGCGGCCGGCGGATCAGCTATGCCGAGCTCCAGCATGACAGCATATCCGTCGCGCGCAGCCTGCTCGCGCTCGGCATCGGCCGTGGCGACCGGGTCGGCGTGCTGTTGGGCAACCAGCCCGAATGGGTCGCCATGGCGCTCGGCGCATCCTATCTGGGCGCCACGCTGGTTCCGCTCAACACCTGGTACAAGGCCGGCGAGATCGGCTGGACCCTGCGCCATTGCGGGCTGAAAATCCTGGTCAGCGCCGCCGGCTTCATCAAGGCCGACTATCTCGCCTTGCTCCACCAGCTGGTCCCGGAAGCGGAGGGCGCGACGCCCGGATCGATCGCATCCGCGGCCTTCCCGGAACTGACGGCCCTGTTCTTCGTGGGCGACGTCCCCGCCTCGGTGCCGGACTGGGCCGATTTCCTCGCCCGTGGCGCCGGCGTCGCCATGGAGGAATTTCACGCCGCCTGCGCTTTGGCGTCGGGCGGGGACGCCGCCTTCATCCTCTATACGTCGGGCAGCACTGCCGACCCGAAGGGCGTAATTCTCAATGGCGACGGCGTCGTCGCCAACGGCTTCGACATGGGCGCGCGCCGCTTCATCATTGCCGAAGACCGGGTCTGGCTCGGCACGCCTCTCTTCTACGGCCTCGGCGCGACCAATGCCCTGCCGGCGACCCTGACCCGGGGCGCGACTTTGGTGCTGCAGGATTATTTCGAGGCGGGAAGCGCGATCGACGTGATCGGGAAAACCGCTGCGACAGTCTATTACGGCACGGGCAACATGACGCGTGGCATGCTCGACCATCCCGATTACAGCCGGGCGAAGCTTGGCTCGCTGCAAAAGGGCAATGCAGGCACCGTCGCGGAATATAAGAGGCTGACCTTGATCGAGATGGGCATCACGGGCGCGGTACCGGCCTACGGGCTGACCGAGACCTATGGCAATGCCACGGTCGGCAATGTCGACGATCCGATCGACGCCAAGATCGAGACCAGCGGCACGCCGCTGCCGGGCATGGAAATGCGAATCGTCGATCCGCTCAGCTTCAGGGATCTGCCGGCCGGGGAGGTCGGCCTCGTGCTGATCCGGGGCCATGTCACCCCAGGCTATCTCGACAATCCCGATGAGAATGCCAAGGCCCTGCGGGCCGACGGCTTCTTCGACAGCGGCGATCTCGGCCGGTTCGACGGCGACGGCCGTTTCATCTTCCATTCGCGGCTGAAGGAAGTGCTCAAGAGCGGCGGGATAAACGTCTCGCCGGTGGAGGTGGAGCAGATCATCGCCAGCCATCCCGACGTGCGCGACGCCTATGTCGTCGGCGTCGCCGATCCGGTTCGGGGCGAGCTGGTGGTCGCCTTCGTCGATGCCGTGAACAGGCTCGCCGAGCGCGACATCCAGGCCTACGTCAAGGAGCGCGCGGCCTCGTTCAAGGTCCCGCACCACGTGTTGTTCCGCACCGAGGCGCAATTGCCGCGCCTCGCCAGCGGCAAGATCGCCAAGGTCAAGCTGGCCGAAGAGGCCAGGATCGAACTTGGCTGCTGATCCGGCCCTTGCGCTCGGCGGCAGGGCGGCGATCGTCGGCGTCGGCGCGAGCCGGTTCGAGCGCCGGCCCGAGATTTCGGTCTTCGAATTCGCGGCGACCGCGCTCAATGGCGCGCTCGCCGATGCGGGGCTGGAGAAGGAGCAGATCGACGGGCTGATCGTCCAGATCGGGTCGCCGCGCGGCGCCGATTATGACGGCATCGCCCAGACCTTCGGCCTGTCGCCGGCCTTCTGCAGCCAGACCTGGTCGCACGGCCGCTTCGCCGCCACATGCATCATCCAGGCGGCGATGGCGGTGGCCACCGGCATGGCGACGCGGGTCGCCTGCCTGATGGCGATGAAGAATTCGGACATCGGCCGGATCGGCGAGGCCGACAATCCCTTCTTCCACGAGCAGTTCCGCGAAAATGGCGGTCCGCATGGCGAGGAAGGCGCGATCGGCATGGCCTCGCCGATCGCCGGCGCGGCGATGGGATTCGACACCTATTGCCGCCGCTACGGCCTCGACCGCGAGATGCTGGCCGCGATCCCGCTGACGTTTCGCGGCCACGCCTTGCTGACCGACGATGCGGTGATGCGCAAGCCGATGACCCAGGCCGATTACGCGGCCTCCCGCCCGATCGTCGATCCGCTGCGCCTGTTCGATTGCTCGCCGGTCGGCGACGGCGCGGTCTGCATGATCGTGTCCGTGGCCGAAGGCGCGCCGGGCGAAGTCCGGATCACTGGCGCGCAGGGCCTGCGCGCCGGCCGTGAGACCTTCATCTTCGCGCCGGTCGGCCTCGGCATCGCCCAGCAATCGACCCGGCGGATCAGCGAGAGCGAGGCGCGGGCCCAGCCGGTCTTTCGCATGGCCGGCGCATCGCCCGACACGATCGACGTTTTGGGCCTCTACGACAGCTTCTCCCCGCTGCCGCTCTACGCGCTCGAGGATTTCGGCTATTGCGGCGCCGGCGAGGCGCTCGATTTCGTCCAGCATGGCCGGATCGCGCTTGGCGGGGCCTTGCCGGTCAACACCGCAGGCGGCCAATTGTCGCATGCGCAGATGAACGGCTGGGGGCAGATCCGCGAGCTCGTCGCTCAATTGCGTGGGCAGGCGGGGCCGCGCCAGGTCGCCGGCGCGGCGCGGGCGATGTGGGCCGGGGTCGGTGGCGACGCCCTGATCCTGGAGCGCGGCTGATGGCCGAGTCTCATGCCCCTCCGCGTAACAGCCTCTCCGACCCCTATTGGGCGGGCGCCGAGGCCGGCCGGCTGGTGATCCCCCACTGCCTTGCCACCGGCCGCCCGTTCTGGCCGCCGAGCCCGTCCAGCCCCTTCGTCACTGCCGGCGCGGTCGAGTGGCGCGCGGTCGCGCCGGAGGGCGAAGCGATTACCATCGTCACCTATCGCCGTATCTTTCAGCAGACGCTTGCCCACCATTCGCCTTATGCGATTGCGCTGGTCGAACTGGCCGGGCAGGTTCGGCTTCAGGCCCACGTCTCCGCACCCGATGCCGAGGGAGCGCCGCGCGCCGGCGACCGCGTGCGCCTGCGCTTCATTCCCCTGGCCGAAGGAGAAGTTCCAGTGCTGCACGCCGAGCCGGCCCAGGCAGGCGGCCGCCATGGATGATTTTGGGGACTGGCTCGGCCGCATTCAGGAGCGGGGCGATATCGTCGATCCGGCGCGTTCCAATGTCCTGCGCGCCGCGCTCGGCGAAGCAGTCGAGTCGCAGGCGAGAGACGCGCTGCCGGCGCTCCACCATTGGCTTTATTTCTGGGAAAAGCGGACTCCGCAGGAGACCGGCGCTGACGGTCATCCGAAGCGCGGCGGCTTTCTCCCCCCGATCACGCAGGCGCGCCGGATGTGGGCCGGCGGCCGGTTGCGCTTCGCCGCGCCGCTCCGGCTCGGCGAACCGGTCAGCCGCCGCTCGACGATCCTGCGGATCGACCGCAAGCAGGGGCGCAGCGGCGTGCTGATCTTCGTCACCGTCGGTCATGAGATTTTTGGCCCCGACGGCCTCGCGATCGAGGAAGAGCAGGACCTCGTCTATCGCGACCTGGACAAGGGCGGTGCGCCGGCCCCGGCCTCGCCGCCGTACGAGCCGGCCACGCCGCCGGCCGAGAGCGTCGACCCCGACCCGGTCCTGCTCTTCCGCTATTCCGCGCTGACCATGAACAGCCATCGCATCCACTACGACAAGGATTATGCCGTCGGCGAAGAGAACTATCCCGGCCTGGTCGTGCATGGGCCGTTGCAGGCGACCTTGCTGGCGCGGCTCGCGACCCGCGAACTGGGCGCGCCATTGTCGAATTTCGAGTTTCGCGGTCTCGCCCCGGCATTCGCCGGCCGACCCCTCGACCTTCACGCAACGTCCGGCGAGGCCGGGATCGACCTGTCGGCGGTTCAGGCCGGAACCCGGACGATGTCGGCGTCGGCATCATGAGCGATGCCGGGCGCGTGGACCGCGATCGACGGCAAAATGATCGACATCGCGATTTAGCGCCTGGCCCAGACAATATTCTCCGACCCATCCAGATCCTGGGGTAGAGGCAAGGCGAGCCGCGCGCGATCGTCATGGTCGCTGCTGGCGGCCGGGAGAAAATGATGACCACGGTCACTGCGGATGATCTTCGCAACATGAAGCCGTTGCGGACCGCCAACCACACCGTCGGCGATCCCGCGGCGACGGCGGCAATGATCGAGGAGGACGGCTACCTCTTCTTCAGGGACGTGCTCGATCATGATGCGGTCCAGCGACTGAAGCAGAAATATATGGACGTGCTGATCGATTGGGGCGTGGTCGACCAGGGCGCGGTCGAGCCGATCTGGAACGGTGCCGACATCAGCAAATTCCCGGTCAAGATCGAGCCGCTTCACGACGCCCGGGTCTGGGAGGAATTCGTCGCCGATCCGGCGATCGAGGCCTTCTTCACCAAATTGCTCGGCGCGCCGCCTTTCTGGCTGGAGATTACCGAATATCGAGTCACGCCGCCCGGCGAGGCCCTGCCGGAAGACCCCTTCTTCGGCCGTCACCAGGACGGCTTCTACAATATGGGCATGGAATGCTTCACCTGCTGGGTCCCCCTGATGGAGATCGACGAGCGGTCGGGCGGCCTCGCCATCGTGCCCGGCCTGCACAAGGGCGATTTCTTCCACGATCGCGAGGATCCGCCGCAATATCGCATTCCGCCCGGCGTGCTGCCCAACGACAATTGGCACCGCAGCCTCTACCGGCCGGGCGACCTCGTCATGTTTCACAAGATGACGCCGCACAGTGGCCTGCCCAACACGTCGGACCGCTTCCGCCTGTCGATGGACATCAGGGTCGCCCCGATCACCGGCGCGTTGCCGCTGATCGGCGAAGTGATCGATTTCACCGACGAGGCCATCACCATCCGCGATGCCGCCGGCCGCGACGTGACCCTGTCGATCGATGCCGACACTTATTGCCGCTGGACCGGCGGCAAGCGCATCTCGACCGCCGAGCTCAGGGAGCTGCTCCCTGTCGGCGACCGTGTGCTCGCCTCCTCGGAGGGTGGAAGGGCGATCTCGCTTCGTCCGCCCCGCTGATTCCAATTCGAAGGAAAATATCGTGCCGCAAATCGCCTTGTCGGAATTGAGGAAAGTCAGCGGCGGGTTCGATCCTTCCACCGGCAATTGGGTGCATCGCGGGCTCGATTTGTCGAGGCCGACCGAGATCAGCCAAGAAGAGATCGACGCCTTCAAGGGCCATTATGGCAGCCAGTTCGGCGTTGCCATGAACGGCCTCGACTGGTGGCTCGACCGAGACCCGGAAGTGCTCAAGCGCTACCGGCTCTATTGCAGCCTGACCTTGCGGGTCGAGCCGGCGGTGATGGGCGGCGGCACGCTCGCTTATTACATGCTCATGGGCTACGTGAAGGGCGCGCGCTATTGCATGCATTCCTTCCTAAACGACGGGCTGAGCCGCGCGCAGGCGCTGGAGATGATCGCCATCGCCTTCGTCCATGCCGGCCCCCGCGGCATGGAGACGATCGCCGAGGCGATGGAGGGGCTCGATTTCCCCGAAAATCCCGAAATCCCCGCCAAATTCCCTGCCGGCTGGGCGCCCGATCTGGCCGCCTTCAGATCGGGCCTCGATTTTTCGTCGATCGACCTCGATTCGGCGGAGAAGGGCAAGCTCTACGACTGGTTCCTGCGCACGATCGGCGAGATCCCGCCTTACGTTCGCTTCATGGCCGAGCATCGCCCGCAATTGCTCAAGACCCATCGCGCCCGGTTCGAGAACATGCTCTACGTCCTGCCCAAGCAGGTCTGGCCGACCGCCATGCTTTACTATCATGTGATGAGCCGCGTCGCCGAGGGCGTCCGCGAGAATGTCCTGCTCTGCAAGGCCTGGGGCGTCAGCAAATCGGATACGCTCGATGTGATCGGCAACGCCCTGGTCTATGGCCAGATGGAAGCCGCGACGATGGTGCAGCGCGAGGCCGGCGACGTCTTCGACGGCTGGAAGGACTAAGCCCGTGCAATCCCATGCCGATCATGAAAGCGAAGAACTCGGCGAGATCCGCCGCGCGGTTCGCGCCCTGTGCGCCGACTTTCCCGGCGAATATTGGCGGGCGCTCGACCGAAAGCGGGAATATCCGACCGCCTTCGTCGATGCGCTGACCGAGGCCGGGTTCCTCGCCGCTTTGATTCCCGAAGCCTATGGCGGCTCGGCGCTCACCCTTGCCGCCGCGGCGGTGATCATGGAGGAGATCCAGGCGAACGGCTGCAACGGCTCGGCTTGCCACGCCCAGATGTACATCATGAACACCATCCTGCGGCACGGCACCGAGGACCAGAAGCAGCGCTATCTCCCCGCCATCGCCTCGGGCGATTTGCGGCTGCAGGCGTTCGGCGTGACCGAGCCCTCGTCGGGCACCGACACCCTGGGCCTGCGCACCACGGCGGTGCGCGACGGCGACGACTATGTCGTCAACGGCCAGAAGATCTGGACGTCGCGCGCCGAGCATAGCGATTTGATGCTGCTACTCGCCCGCACCACGCCGCGCGACCAGGTGGAAAAGAAGGTGGACGGCCTGTCGGTCTTCCTCGTCGACATGCGCGATGCGGTCGGCAACGGCATGGTGATCACGCCGATTCCGACGATGATGAACCATTCGACGACGGAGGTCTTCTTCGACAACCTGCGGGTGCCCGCGCAGAATCTGATCGGCGAGGAGGGCAAGGGCTTCCGCTACATATTGTCGGGCATGAACGCCGAGCGGATCCTGATCGGCGCCGAATGTATCGGCGATGCCAAATGGTTCATCGCCAGGGCTTCGGTTTATGCCGGCGAGCGCCAGGTGTTCGGCAAGCCGATCGGCGCCAATCAGGGCGTACAGTTCCCGATCGCCAAGGCCTATGCGCAGATGCGCGCCGCCGAATTGATGGTCTACCACGCCGCAGAGCTCTACCAGACCGGAGTCAATGTCGGCGCCGAGGCGAACATGGCGAAGATGCTCGCCGCCGACGCCTCCTGGGCCGCGGCGGACATGTGCGTGCAGACCTTCGGCGGCTTCGGTTTTGCCGAGGAATATGACGTCGAGCGCAAGTTCCGCGAGACCAGGCTCTACCAGGTCGCGCCGATCTCGACCAACCTCATCCTCTCCTATCTCGGCGAGCACGTGCTGGGTCTGCCCCGCTCCTACTGATTTCGCCGGAGTTTTTGCCGCACCCGGCCCTTAGCCTCCCCCTTGAGGGGGAGGTTGGAGGGGGTGTTCGGTGGTCGCGTCTTTGCCCCCACCGCCGAACCCCCTCCCCCAACCCCTCCCCTCTGGGGAGGGGAGGATTCTGCCTATCCCGCTGGGTTGTGGGCAGCCCGCGAGCGCGGGAAGAGGCTGTTCACGATGCGGCCATGATCGGCCTGGCTTGCGATCACCGCGCCGTCCTCGATCGCCATGATCCGATCGAAATTGTCGCGCATCGCCTCCGGGGTGAGGGCGGTGTCGAAGATGCCTTTGGTCTCATGAAAGGCGATCCGCTGGACCAGCCCGCCACGCGAGGCGAAGATTTCGCCGGTCGCCGCCAGCTCCCTGCTGACCAGGAAGGCGCTCGTCGCGGCCACCAGCCGCGCCGGGAAATTGTCCTCGATCCATTTGCGGAATGCCGCATCGGGGTGGTTCATCAGCAAGGCGGTATGCGCCGACGGCATCAGGGCGTTGACCAGGATGCCGTGCGCCTTGCCGGCCATCGCCGCTTCCTTGGTCAGGCCGATGATACCGGCCTTGGTCGGCGCATAGGCCCCGCTGATCCCCGATCCCAGTGCCGCGCTCGAAGCCGTGTTGAGGATCCGGCCGTAAGCCTGCGCGCGCATCAGCGGCCAGACAGCGCGCATCAGTGCGTAGGGTCCAAGAAGATTCACGGCGAACACCTTTTCGATGTCCTCGTCGCTATCCTCGCCGAAGGCGGCGGGGCGGGAGATGGCGGCATTGTTAATGAGGATGTCGATCCGCCCGAAGACGTCGATCGCCTTGCCGACGATCGCAGGCGCCGCGCCCGCGTCGCCCACCGCGCTTGGTTCGGCGGCCGCGGTGCCGCCTCGATCGACGATCGACGCAACCACGCTGTCGGCGCGCGCGCCGGCGTCGGCCGGGTCGTTCACCAAGACCGACGCGCCACGCTCGGCGAGCAGCATGGCTGTCTCCAGGCCAATGCCGGCGCCCGCCCCGGTCACGATCGCCACCTGCCCGTCGAACCGGATCATCCCATGTCTCCATCGTGTTTCGCGCCATCCTAGCCGGTTTTGACTGCCAGGTGGGGCGCGGGCCGGGAAATCGCCTCTCCGAATATTAGGGTGTATCGGAGAGACGCGCGGCCGCGTGCCGCCATTTCGCGCTAGTCACGGCGCGATCCGAATCGAATGTTCAGGAGACCCTAGACGTGACCTACGCAAATCCCCCGATCGCCGAATGGCGCATGCTGATCGACGGCGAGCTGGTGCCGTCCTCCTCGGGCGCGGTGTTCGACAATATCAATCCGGCGACCGGCGAGGTGATCGGCGTCACTGCGGACGGCACCCGCGAGGATTTCCTGCGGGCCATCGAATCGTCGCGACGCGCGTTCGACAAGACCGGCTGGTCGCGCGACGGTGCGTTCCGCGCCCGCTGCCTGCGCCAGCTTCATGCCGCCCTGACCCGCCATGCCGAGGAGATCCGCCCGATCCTGGTTGCCGAGGTCGGCACACCGGTCTGGCTGACTCGCGACACCCTTTACGACGTCCCCGTCGAGCGCCTGCTCGACTATGCCGAGCTCGCCGAGAATTTCGCGTTCGACGAGGAATTGAGCGACGTCGATTTCCGCGGCATCGTCAGCAAGCGCCGCATCCGCTACGAGCCGATGGGCGTCGTCGCCGGCATCATTCCCTGGAACGGCCCGTGGGGATCGGGCCTCGGCAAGCTCGGCCCTGCGCTTGCTTCGGGCAGCACGCTCATCCTCAAGCCATCGCCCGATGCGCCCTGGATGGCGACGATCACGGGCAAGCTGATCGCCGAGGAAACCGACATCCCGCCCGGCGTGGTGAACATCGTCACCGCGAAGGACAATCTCGCCGGCGAGGCGCTGACCACGGATCCGCGTATCGACATGGTCGCCTTCACCGGCTCCGCGGGAAACGGACGCCGCGTCGCCGAAGCCTCCTCGGGCTCATTGAAGCGTATGCTGCTCGAGCTTGGCGGCAAGTCTCCCTATGTCGTCCTCGAAAGTGCCGACGTCGCGGAGCATGCCGCCCTCGCGGCGAAGACGATTTGCGCCAATGCCGGCCAGGGCTGCGTCGCGCGCAGCCGGCTGCTGCTGCCGCGGGCGCGCTACGAGGAGGGGATCGAGGCTGCGCGCAAATCGATGGACGCGGTCACCGTCGGCGATCCGCAGGATCCCAACAATTTCATGGGGCCGCTCAACAGCAAGCATCATCGCGAACGGGTGCTCTCCTACATCCGGCGCGCCCAGGAGGAGGGCAACCGCCTCGTCCGCGGCGGAGGCATTCCAGAGAATCTGCAGGACGGGTGCTACATCGAGCCGACCTTGTTCGCCGACGTGAAGCCGAACGACACGATCGCGCAGGAGGAGATCTTCGGGCCGGTCCTCGCCGTCATTCCCTATGACAGCGAGGAAGAGGCGCTCGAAATCGCCAACAATTCGATCTACGGCTTGTCGGCGCAGGTCGCCGCCGCGACCAACGAGGAGGCCTACGAATTCGCCACGAAATTGCGGACCGGAACGGTCAGCGTCAATGGCGGCACCTGGATGCACATGGACGTGCCCTTCGGCGGCTTCAAGCAGAGCGGCATCGGCCGGCAATATGGGCGCCAAGGCTTTGAGGAATATCTCGAGATCAAGGTTCTCGGCATCCCCTCCGGCCAGGAATCGCACAGCCTGGCCTGGGGGGAGGTGGAGAAGAAGCAGGCGACGGAAGAAGTCGTTTGACCGAAAGGGACGGGCATTTGGACGAGAGGCTGGAAGCGCGGCTTCGAACGCTCGAGGACAAGGAAGCGATACGCGCCAGGCTGTCCGAGATCGCCCGCGGCACGGACCGCTTCGATCCGGCTTTGCTCGCCGGCGCGATCCATGAGGATGCTTTGCTCGACATGGGCGGCGCGGCGCCGATGAGCGGCGCCGCATTCGCCGCCGCGCTGAAGGCGCCGGCCGCGCCTCGTCCCGGCCGCATGCACATCGTCTCGAACGAGCGGATCGACGTGGCGGGAGACACCGCCAATAGCGAAAGCTACGTCCTGTCGTGTCAGGACGTGCTGGTCGACGGCGTCCGCAAGACCCGGATACGCGCCGGCCGCTATCTCGACCGGTTCGAGCGCCGGGATGGAGACTGGAAGCTCGCGGCCCGGACCTTCGTCGATGAATGGGGACGGATCGATCCCGTCGGCGAGCCGATCGCCCAGGGCGCGCATGTCGGGCGGCCGGCGCCTGACGATCTTTCCTATGCCGTGGAGGCCGAAAGATGACGGACATGCCGGCTGCCCGTCCGCGCGTCGCCATCGTCACCGGCGGCGGCACCAGCCCCGGCCGCGTGCCGAGCATCGGCGAAGCCGTCTGCCGACTTCTCGCACGGCGCGGCGACGCGGTCGCGGTCGTCGATATTTCGCCCGAAGCGGCGGACCGGACGGTGGCGACGATCCTCGGCGAGGGCGGCAGGGCGGCCGCGATCATCGCCGACCTGACGATGGAAGCCGAATGCGCCCGCGCCGTCGCCGAGACGGTCGAGCGTTTCGGCGCGCTCGACATCCTGATCAACAATGTCGGCCTGGGCAGCGGCGGCCCGGTGACCTTGATCGAAGAGGAATCGCTCGATCGCGCGATCGCGCTCAATACCAAGAGCGCCATCTTCATGGCCAAATATGCGATCCCGCGCATGACCGAAGGCGGCGCGATCGTGAACCTCTCCACCACCGCCATCGACAATCCGTCGCGCAGCCTGTCCTACGGCGCGACCAAGGCGGCGGTCGAGGCGCTGACCGGGCATATCGCCTTCCAGCACGGACCGGACGGGATTCGCTGCAACAGCGTCCGCCCCGGCGAAGTGTGGACCGCGATGGTCGACCGGATGTGCCCGAACGAGGCGGCGGCCGATGCATTGCGGGCGGAGCGTGCGAGCCGCAGCGTGCTTCCGGCCGGCGGCGATGCCTGGGACGTGGCCCATGCCGTGGTCTTCCTGGCCAGTGACGAAGCACGCTGGATCACCGGCCAGACCTTGTCGGTCGATGGCGGCGCGCCGCTGATCCGCCCCAATCCGGACTGGCAGCGGCATCACAGCTACTGGAAGGCGGAGCGCTAAGTCGGTTTCGTTCGGGCCTGCACGTCTGTCGTCGTCAAGCCGGGCTTGACCCGGCTTCCACCTTCTCTCCTGCTCAAAGGCTTCAAGAAGATGGACCCCGGATCAAGTCCGGGGTGACCTGCTCAGGTGAGTCTAACCGTCGCCCGCAGGCTCGGCCGCCGTCGGGACGATCGGCGCCGTCGATATCCGCCGCTCGAGCAGGCGGTTCACGACCACATCTCCTTCATGGAGTTTGTGGACCCGCTCGCTGACCGCCTGGTCGGCGCGTGTGTGCCGGGTCTGCCGGCGAAGGTGATCGAGCCAGGTCAGGCTGTGGAAGCGCTCCATCCAGCGGGTCGGATCGTCGACGTCCTGATGAAGCGTCCAGCGCTGGGCGCCGTTGCGCCGCCTGATCCGGCCCAGATCCTCCATCGCCGCCACGAAGGCGTGGAAATTATCGGGATCGACCCGATATTCGATCGTCACGACGATCGGTCCGTCCTTCGGCCCGACCGGCCCGTGCAGATCGTCGATCGGGCCGGAGCGGGTCGGCGTGAGATCCGGCGCTTCGCCGCTCCGCAGCGGGAAGACGAAGGCGAGCAGCATGGTCAGGAGCATCGCGCTGCCCGAAAAGATGAACGCGCTCTCGACGTTCCAGACGTGCGCCACGTGACCCCAGAGCCAGCTTCCGCTCGCCATGCCGGCGAAGACCGAGACCTGGTTCAGCGCGATCGCCCGGCCCACCACCCAGCGCGGCGCAACGAACTGAACCGTGACGCTGAGCCCGGTCAGCGCCATCACCCAGGCGCCGCCGGCGATCGCCATCAGGAAAATGGAAATATAGAGATTCGCGCTGAGTCCGAGCAGGATGGCGCTGGCACCGAACGAGAGGGTGCAGGCCTGCACCATCCGGTCGCGCCCGATCGGCAGCGCGGCGCGCAGGAATGCGCCGATCACGGCGCCGCCGCCGAAACCTCCAAGAAGCAGCCCGAACACGGCGGGCCCGCCGCCAAGCGCATCCCTGGCGAGGATCGCGGTCAGCGCCCACAGGCCGCTGCCGCACAGGCCGAACGTGCCGGCGCGGACCATCACTGCGACCAAAGCCGGCGACAAGGCAACGAAGCGGATGCCGGCCACGATCGCCTGCGGCACGCCCTCCGGCGGCAGGACCCGCTCGTTGCGCGGACGTTTCCAGGCCAGGAGGGTGACGATCAGGCCGACATAGGACAAGGCGTTGACCGCGAAGGCGGCGGCGACCCCGGCCAGGGCAACGATGATCCCGCCCGTCGCGGGGCCGACGCTGCGCGCGACGTTGAAGCCGACGCTGTTGAGGCTGGCGGCCGCTTCGATCGATTCGCGCGGCACCTGGTCCGCCATCGATGCCTGCCATGACGGCCCGTGCAGCGCGGTGCCGCCGCCGATCATGAAGGTCGCGGCCAGCAGGATGAGCGGCGTGGTAAGGCCGGTCGCGGTGAGGAAGGTGAGCGAAGCCGCCACCAGCAGCATGGTGATCTGCGCGACCAGCATGATATTGCGCCGCTCATAAATATCGGCGAGCGCTCCCGCCGGCAGCGAGATCAGCATCATCGGCAAAGTCGCGCAGGTCTGGACCAAAGCGACCATGCGGGCATCGCCGGTCAGCGCCGTCATCATCCAGGCCGCGGCGACGGTCTGGATCAGGCCGCCGAAATTGGACGCCATGCTGGCGATCCAGAATCGGCGAAAGATCGTGATTTTCAGCGGTGCGAATGAATCTTGCCGGCCCAACGCCAATGAAAGGTCCCTTTGCTGTCCCGGATCAGGCCTGGCCGCGCGGCCTTCGCTTCGGAAGGCGCATCACGCTGCGTTGTCAATGCGGCGGATGGACCGCGCCGCAGCCAGGAACAGCAGGCCGCCGACCGCGAAGAATGAAGCGGTGACGACCAGTGCCCAGCGGATCGGCTCGGCAATGCCGAACGAGGCGAACATGTCGCTCGCGGTCCCCGCCAGCGGCGGGCCCAGGCCATAGCCGATCATCGTCATCGACACCGCGAACATGCCGGCAAGGGCGCCGCGCATGTGCACCGGGGAGAGGGTCATATAGGTTGCGAAGACCGCGCCGTAATAAGTGTAGTTCAGGAAATTGAAGGTGCCGATGCACAGGATCACCTTGGTCCAGTCGTCGACCAGCATCGCCGCGATCGCGAAGGGCGCGGCCAGCAGCATGAGCAAGCCGACTAGGCGCGGCCCCGCATCGGGCGAGCGTCGCGCCAGCCAGTCCGCGATCAGCCCGCCGGCGAGCAGTCCGACGAGGCCGGTCGGTCCCTTGATCGCGCCGATCGTCTGGCCGGCCTCCTGGACGCTAAGCCCGTGGACCCGGATCAGGAAGGGCGAGGAGAAGGCGCCGATCCCGGCCTGGGCGACGACGACCGCGACGGCGCCGAGCAGCAGGAGCAGCAGCGGACGAATTCGCACCAGCGTCTTCGCCGCGTCCCACAGCCCGGGCCGTTCGCCAGGCAAGGCAGGCTTGCCCGGATCGTAGCGGCCGCGCTGCGGCTCCCGGACGGTGAAGAGGATGAGCAAGGCGAGCAGCAGGCCGGGACCGCCGGCGAAGAGGAAGGCGGCGCGCCAGCCATAGATCGCCGCGACCGTGCCGCCGAGCGAGAAGCTGAGCGCGACGCCGATCGGCGTGCTCATGTAGAAAAGGGCGAGCGCGAGCCCGCGCCTCTCCTTGGGGAAATAGTCGGTGATCAGCGACATCGAGGCCGGCGATGCGCCGGACTCGCTGGCGCCGACGCCGATCCGCGCCAGGCCCAGAGTGAGCGCGGAGGTCGCGAGGCCGCTCAGGAAGGTCAGGCCGCTCCAGATCGTGACGAGAGCCGCCAGCAGCCGCGTCCGCCGCACGCGGTCGGCGAGGAGGCCGAGCGGGATGCCTGCGATCGAATAGGAAATGGCGAAGGCAAGTCCGGTGAGCAGGCCGAGCTGGCTGTCGCTGAGGCCGAACTCGCGCTTGATCGGCTCGGCCAGGACCGAGATCATCGTCCGATCGACCGTGCTGAACATGTAGACGAAGGCCAGCACCGCCAGCACGTAATAGGATCGAAGCGCGGAGGGCGTCTCCACCGGGTCGGCCTTTGCGTCCATTGCTCCCTCTCCGCTCGCCCGGATGCGGGCAAGAGACATGGTGCTTTAGCCTGTCGCGCCGTTGAAGATATCGCCCTGGTCAGGATCGGGTCCAACTTCGGGTAGGCGATAATCCCCAGGCCGGCAATGACCGCGCGCGGCCCGGCGGCTAGGGTCGGCCCATGACCACCATGGCCGCACTCGCCGAGATCGAAAAGCAGGCCATGTCGCGTCTCGATCCCGCTTTGTGGGCCTATCTCATGGCCGGCGCCGGCAGCGGCGCGACCATGCGGGACAATGTCGAGGCCTGGGATCGGCTTCGCTTGTTGCCGCATGTCCTGAACGGCATCGGCGCCGTCTCGACCGCGACGACCTTGCTCGGCACGCCGGTCGCCTCGCCGATCATGGTCGCACCGACCGGCCGCGCCAGCCGCTTCCATCCGGACGGCGAAGCCGCGACGCTTGCCGCCGCCGATGCGCATGGCACGATCGCGATCCTGCCAAGCAGCGTCGCTCACGCCTTGCCCGCTCTCGCCGCCCTCAACCCCGGCGCGGCCTGGTGGAGCCAGGTCTATTACACCGACGATCGGGAGTGGCTGGCCGCGCATTTCGCGCGGGCGCGGGAGGCCGGATGCGGCGCTTTCGTGCTGACCGTCGATCTGGCCGGGCCGCCGGGACATGGCGCGATCCTGCCCGATCCGTATCTGCCCGCATGGGAGGCCGCGCTCGAGCCGCCGCCGCGTCGGCAAATGGTCGATCCGGGCATTGCTGATCTCGAATGGATGTGCGGCGCGGCCGGCCTCCCAATCGTGGTCAAGGGCGTCCTACGCGCCGATGACGCAATGCGCTGCGTCGACGCGGGCGCGAAGGCGGTCATCGTCTCCAATCACGGCGGCAACCAGCTTGATGGGCTGATCGCCACCGCCGATGCATTGCCGGCCATCGCCGCCGCGATCGGAGACCGGGCCGAAGTCTATGTCGACGGCGGCATCCGCAGCGGCGTATCGGTGCTGAAGGCGCTCGGCCTCGGCGCCCGCGCCGTCCTGATCGGGCGCCCCGCCACCCAGGGCCTCGCCGCCGATGGCGCGGCCGGGCTTGCCAGGGTGCTCGAGCTCATGACCGCCGAGCTCGCCAACGCCCAGCGTCTGTGCGGCGCCGGCCGGATCGATGGGATCCGCGGCGATTTGATCGCGGCCCGCTGATTGCCCGCGGGACGCCCGGCGATGAGGCTGCCGGGCCTCAGGCCGTCTCGCTCTTTTCGACCTCGCCCCAGGCCAGGGAATTGGATTTCTCGCCGGAAGGGATGCCGAGCACCTTGATCTCGAGATATTGCTCGAAGCCCTGGCGGCCGTGCTGGCGGCCGATCCCGCTCTGCTTGAAGCCGCCGAAGGGCACGTCGAGGTGCATCCAGGTGCCGTTGTTGATGCTCACCGTGCCGGTCCGCAGCTTCTCCGCGAAGGCATAGGCTTCCCCGTTGGTCGCCGCCGCGACCTGCGCAGAGAGTCCGTAGATCGAGTTGTTGGCGATCTCGAGCGCCTCTTCCTCCGTGTCGTAAGGGATGACCGCAAGGACCGGCCCGAAAATCTCTTCCTGCGCGATCGTGTCGTTCGGCTTCACGTCGGCGAACAGGGTCGGCTCCATATACCAGCCCGTCGGCAGGCCGGGCGGAGGCTTGCCGCCGTGGACGAGCCGGTTGCCGTCGGCCAACGCCCGCGCGACGAATCCGAGCACACGCTCGCGATGATGCCTGCTGCTCAGCGGACCCATGAAATTGGTCGGGTCGTTGGGATCGCCGACCCGGACCTCCGCCATGGTCCTGCGCGCGGCCTCGACGCCTTCCTCGTAGCGGTCGCGTGGCAGGAGAAGGCGGCTGCGCGCGACGCAGCCCTGGCCGGCATTGGCGCAGATCGTCTTGGCGGCGAGCGCCGCCTGTTCCGCCACGTTCGCGCTCGGCAGCACGACGAAGGGCGACTTGCCGCCGAGCTCCAGCAGCAGCCGCTTCAGCGTGCCGGCGGCGACCGCGGCGATCCGGCGGCCATTGGCGGCCGACCCGACGAAGCTGATCATGTCGACGCGCGGATCGCTCGTCAGGATCTCGCCTGCCATATTCTCTTTGGCGGTGACGACGTTCACCACACCGGCGGGAATGTCAGTCTCCTCGGCGATGAGCCGGCCGAGGATCGTCGCCGCCCAGGGCGCGTCGGGCGATGGCTTGAGCACGACCGTGCTGCCCGAGGCGAGGGCGGGGCCGAGCATGCCCATCGCGCAGGCCCAGGGCGCGTTCCAAGGCATGATGCAGGCGACCACGCCCATCGATTCGCGCCGGATCCGGCGCTTGCTGACGACGCCGCGGAAGTCGACGTCGGGCAATTCGTCGTCGAACGGATAGTCGGTGGCGAGCTGCGCATATTTGAGCAGATTGGCCATCGGCACGTCGAGCAGGGTGTCGCGGGTCAGCCAGACTGCCGTCCCGACCTCGGCGACGATCAGCGACCGTATCTCCTCGGCATGGCTCTTCACCGCGGCGTGGAGCTGGCGCAGGCAATGGGCGCGGAACTCATTGTCGCGCGACCAGCCGCTCCGGTCGAACGCCCGGCGGGCGGCGCCGATAGCGCGCTCGAAATCCTCGCGCGTGCCGTCGGCGGTGACGCCGATCACCTGCTCGGTCACCGGGCTGATATTGTCGAAGACCGCGCCGGAGGAAGACGGCACCAGTTCGCCGTCGATCAGCATCCGCCACTCGGCGAGCGATGGGTTCGAGACCGTCATTGCATCATCCTTTCCCGTCGCCTGCCTTCTAGAAACGGATCGTGCCGCGCACGCCGAACACGCGCGGATCGCCGAGGGTCGATGCGTTATAGCCGATCGATTTGTAGACCACGACGCCGAACGGCCGATATTCCGTCGCCGTCGCATTGTTGACGAAGAGGTTGAGATCGAGGCCGCTGCCGAACGCGCCGTTCCAGTCGATGCCCAGGTTGAGGATGCCATAGGCTTTCTGGCTCTGCGATTCGAGCGGTCCGAAGTCCACGCCCTGCGACGTGTCCGAATAATAGACCCGGCTCTGGTAATAATAATCGGCGCGCAGGCTGACTTCGCCGAGCGAGGCGGGCACGGGCAGGCGGACGCTGCCGTTGATCGAGAGCTGGTGCCTGGAGACCTGGGCGAATTCGTTGTTCGAGAAATCGCCCTGGCCGGTCACGAAATCCTCATAGTTCGGCCGGACATAGGCATAGTTCACGCCGATCTGGACGCCGCGCGCCGGCCGCAGGACCAGCTCGATCTCGCCGCCGTCGATCGACGCGGTGGAGGCGTTGACGATCGCCGGCAGGATGCCGGCCGGCGGCACCACGAAGCGCTGGATGTCGCGATAATTGGAATGGAACAAAGCGACATTGGTGCGCAAGGTCGCGTCTCCGCCCAGGCGCCAGTCTCGCTTCAGGCCGAGCTCGAAGGCATCGACATATTCCGGATTGAACGGCCCGAAATCCTCCCTGGCGGTGGCGGTATAATTGAAGCCGCCGGCGCGATAGCCGCGGGTGTAGCTGGCGTAGAGCAAGGTGTCGGGATCGACCTGCCAGGCGGCGCTGAGCAGCCAGGTCGGCGTATCGTAGGTCGCCTCCCCGATCAGGATGCAGGCATTGGCCGGCAGCAGCACGCCGCCGCTGCGCAGGGCGCAATTGCCGGTGTTGTTCAGCCGCCCGCTGAAGCTCGAATGGTCCATGCGGCGTTTGTCGTGGGTATAGCGAAGGCCGCCGGTCAGCGAGAAACGGTCGAGGCCCGGAATCCGCCAGGTCGCCTGGGCATAGGCGGCATAGCTGTCGGCGACGGTGTGGTTCTCCGCGAAGCCGATGTCCGCGCCGTTGAGGACGACGCGGTTATTGTCGCGGTCGATGACCTGGTTGCTGTAGAACAGGCCCGCGACCCAATCGAGCTGCGCGCTCGTGCCCTGGATCTGGAGCTCCTCGACGAATTCGTGGCCGTAATCGGGGATGCTCGCCTCGAGCACCTGGAACGGGAAGCCTTCCAGATCCTGCTCCTCGTTCCGGTCGAAATCCCGATAGCCGATGATGTTCTTGAGCGTGATCCCGGGGGCGATCTCGATCGAGGTGGTGTTGGAGACCGACCATTGGTCGAGCCGCACGAAGGTCCGCTCGTTCGCTTCGGCCGACCAGAAATCGTCTTCCTGGATCTGCTGGATGCGGGCGAATTCCTGGGTGATCGAGGGCCGGCCGCCGACGCCGTTGAAGATGAAGGTGGCGCCGCTGCCGGGCCGCACCGCGGTCGGCGAATAGGCCGTGCCGTCGCCGCGCAGCCGGGCCCCCTGGTAGAGGAAATAGCTCTCGATGCCCGGCGCCGGCCGGAACAGCACGCCGATCCGCCAGGCGAGCTGGTCGATGTCGTTGAGGCGCCGCATATGGCCCGGGCCGGTGTTCGGGATCGTCTGGTAGAAGGCGGCGGTGGCCGGATTGGTGACGTTGCGGACATAGCCGCCGTGATTGTTGTAGTCGACCGCCGCCCTGACCGCGATGCCGTCGGAGAGCGGCACGTTGAGCGCCGCCGTCCCCTGCACGCCCATGCCGCCGTCGAAGAAGCTCATGCCGGCGCTCGCCATACCCTCCAGCCGGTCGGTCGGCCGCCGCGGCGTCAGGATCATCACGCCGCCGGTCGTGTTGCGGCCGAACAAGGTGCCTTGCGGCCCCTTCAGCACCTGGATGGATTCGAGGTCGTACATCAGTGGGCTGATGCCGATGGTGAAGCCGTAGGAGATGTCGCCGAAGACGACGCCGACCGACGGATCCTGGCCAGGCGCGATCTCGCTCGGCCTCACGCCACGGATGCCGATGTTCATGCTGCTCGGCGAATTGAAGGCTTCGACGCGAAGGGCGGGCACGAGCTGGTTGAGCTGGGTCGCGTCGGTGATGCCGCGCGCCTGCAGCAGGTCGCCGCCAAGCGAGGTGATCGCGATCGGCACGTCCTGCTGGTTCTCCGCGCGGCGGCGGGCGGTGACCACGATATCGCCTTCGTCGCGCGCGGCCGCCGCCACGGGCGAGGGCGTCGCCGCCTCGGGCTGGGCGAAGGCCGGCGTCGCCGCCAGCGTGCAGAGCATCGTCGCGGTCAGCAGCTTGATCTTGTAGGACATGCTTCTCTCCATTGGGCTCGTATTCCGCGCGTGTCGCGCCGTCATGATTGGCTGGCCGGAAGGCCCGCGGTCAGGCCCTCCAGCGCGTCGGTGATCCGGATCTGGCAGCTCAGCCGGCTGTTCGGCCGCCGCGGCTCGGCGGTGCCTTCCAGCAATTCCTCTTCCTCTTCATCGGGCGGCGGGAGACGATCCAGCCACGCCTCGGCGACGTAGACGTGGCAGGTCGCGCAGTTGAGGAAGCCGCCGCACTGTCCCTCGATGCCGGGCAAATTGGCGTTGAGCGCGGCCTCCATGAGCGATTGGCCAGCCTCCGCCTCGGCCGTGGCAGACTGGCCGTCGGCGGTGATGAAATGGACTTGGACCATGGCCTAGCTCCGGGCCCGGACGCGCAGGGGCACCGTCGTCGGCGACAGTTCCTGTGTGGCCTCGGAATAGGCGAGTTCTCCCGCCGGAGCGGCCAGCGCGATGTCCGGATAGAGATCCAGCGCCTGGCGGAGCAGGGTCCGCGCGGTCAGCCGCGCGACCGGCGCGCCGATGCAATGATGAATGCCGTGGCCGAAGACGAGCAGGCGCTTCGGCTGGCGCCTGATGTCGAACCGGAAAGGGTCCTCGAACATCTCGGGATCGAAGGAAGTCGCGCCCTGCAGCATATAGACCGGCATCGCCTTCTTCAGGGTGACGCCGCCGATTTCGGTGTCGCGCGTCGGGAAGCGATAGTTGAACAGGCCGGGCGCGCGATGCCGCGCCACCTCCTCGATCGCATTGGGAAGCAGCTCCGGCTCGGTCCGCAGCAGCGCGAGCTGGTCCGGCCGGCCGACCAGGGCGACGAAGGCATTGCCGATCAGGCTGGCGATCGTCGAGAAGCCGCCCGTCATCAAAGTGGTCAGCAGCGAGACGACCTCGTCGTCGGCAAGCGATCCGTTCGGCCCGCTGCGGGCGACGATGCTGCCGAGCACCTCATTCGAGGGATGGGCCTTTTCAGCGGCCACCATGGCCTGGCTATAGGCCAGGGCTGCGGCCCAGCAGCGCTCGAACTCGATCGCGGCCGGGCTGGCCGGCGGCCGTCCGCCCGGGGTGAACAATGCCTTGGCGAGGTCGAGGAAGATGTGATGATCGCCGGCCGGGATGCCGAGCAATTCGGTCAGCATCACGCGCTGCGAAAGCGGCCGGGCGATTTCCGCCATCAGTTCGATGTCGGCGCGCCCCTGCAGCCCCGCGAGGATATCGGCCGCAGCCGCGTCGATCCTGGGCGCGAGCCGCTGGACCGAGGCCGGCATGAAGGCCGGGTTCAGCGCCCGGCGCAGGCGGGTGTGCAGCGGCGGATCGGAGAAGGCGACATTCTGGTTGCCGCTGAAATAATCGACCTTCTGCACCGCCATCGGCGGCTTCACGCTCGAGAACAGCGCGGCATCGGCATAGATTTCCTCGACATGGCGGTAGCGCGAGAAGACGGCCGCCTCGACACCGTCGATGACGGTCAGGAACGGAGGCTCGCGCAGCAGCCGCTCGTAGATCGGATAGGGGTCGGTCTTCAGGCCGACGTCGTAAAGATCGAACCAGTGCTGCTCAGCGGCCGCCATGAGGATGTCCTTTGGAGATGCTCCCGCGGCGAGCGTGCCGGCGGGATGAAGAAAGGGCGCTCCGCCGCAGCGGAGCGCAGTCGGCCGATGCATGAGGACACCGGCGATTGATGACGAGGGAAGCGCCCGCCGCATCATGCGCGCGGGGGCCGGTTTCCGGCCGATCCGGACGGGCAGTGTCGTGGCCCGCCTTCATCTCCACTCTCCCTTGGTCTATGTTTTGCGGGAGTCATGGCGGCGAGAGAGACGGACCGCCTCTACAATCGGGAGATGGCTCCATGCCGCGGCGAGATGGCCCGAGGCGGCAGGCCGGGTTCCGGAGGAAATGGCGTTGGAATTATCACAGCTGCGATATTTCGTGAAAGTCGCCGAGCTCGGAAACATCAGCCGCGCGGCGGCCGCGCTGCGCATCGCCCAGTCCGCAATCTCCCGCCAGATCAGGAATCTCGAGCTCGAGCTCGGCCGGGAATTGTTCAGTCGGTCCGATCGCGGCGTCGCCCTTACCGCAGCCGGGCGAGACTATCTGGACGGGATCAAAGCGGCGCTGAAGCAGCTCGACGAGACAAATGAAGTCGCTCGCGCAGGAATCGGCCAGACGCGGATACTGCGCCTAGGCGTCGTGCAGCTCGTACAATGGTATCCGATGGTCACCGATCTGCTTTCCCGATTCCGCGAGGAGCATCCGGACGTCCGCTTCGAGGGGCTGCAGATGCCGTCGAGCGAACATGTCAGCGCGTTGAACCGCGGCGACATCGACATCGCCATCGGGGTTCCGCTGGTGGTGCTGCCCGCCGGCATGGGCCGGATCGACCTCTTCACCATGAACCGCGGCGTGGTCATGTCCGCGTCGCACCCGCTCGCCGGGAAGCCTGATCTCAGCGCCAACGATCTGCAGCCCTTCCCGCTGATTACGGCGGCCCGCAACACCTGGGTGGGGGATATCAGCCGGTTCTTCGAAGCAAGCGTCGCCGAAGGCCTGACGGTCAATTTCGCCGAATTGTTTGATAACTTCTCCCTGCTGCTCGCGCGCCTCCGCGACATGCACAGCATCGGGATCATGCCCGAGCCCGGCCCCGACGCACCGATGGAGGGGTTGGTGTTCAGACGGGTTCCCGCTTTGGACATCGAGTTCCCGGTCGCCGTCTACTGGCTCGCCAACGCGCAGAGTTTGGAATCCCGGGCTTTCGTCGAACTGGTCGCGAAAGGCGTCGCAGAGCGTTTGCCGGCATCGCCGACCGCCTCATAGGGCGGTTGCGGGCACCTCTGCCGCGGCGGCCCGCGCGCGGCGCATGGCGCGCCCGGCCAGGATCAGGAACAGGCCGCCGACCGCGATCAGCGATCCCGAACTGACCAGAGCGATACGCAGCGGGCTGGCGAAGCCGAGTGCCTGGGCGGCGTCGCTGGCGATGCCGGCGAATTGCGGCGCCACCCCGTAGCCGAACAGGTTCATGACCAGGAACAGCAATGCGCTGGCGCTGGTGCGCAGATGGGGCGGCGTCTCTGAGACGAACGTGCTGAACAGGACTCCGTAATAGAAGACCGCGCCCGCGGCATAGATGGCCAGCAGGGTGACGGCGATCTCCCAATCGGGGACGAGAAAGGCGCCGGCCGCGCAGAGGGAAACGCCGATGTTTACCGTCCCGAACAGGCCGAGCTCCCGGCCGGGATAGCGGCGCCGGACATGGTCGGTGACGAAGCCGCCCAGGGGCAGGCCGACCATCCCGCCGAGGCCGTAGGTCAACGCCAACAAGGTGCCGGCCTGGCCGATGTCGAGACCGTGCACGCGGATCAGGAACGGCGCCATGAACGTGCTGCACGCGGCCTGTCCGCCGATGCAGAAGCCGCCCGCCAGTAGGAGATATTGCAGGACGCTGTTTCCACGAACGAGCCGCAGAACGGCGGCGAGCGAAGAGGGCCCGGCAGGCGCCGATCCGGGCTCGTCGGCCGCGATTTCGCGCCGGGGCTCCCTCAGCGTCAGCAATGCGAGGATCGCGAGCAAAACCCCTGGAACGCCGACGACGAAGAAGGCCGCCCGCCAGCCGAAATGGCTGGCGATGAAGCCGCCCAGCGCCAGGCCGATCGCGACGCCCAATGGCGAGGAGAAATAGAGCCAGCCGAGGACCGTGCCGCGCCGTTCCTTCGAGAACATGTCGGTGGCGAGCGACATGAAGATCGGCGCCGCGCCGGCCTCCGCCGCGCCGAGGCCCATCCGCGCGACGATCAGCATCAGGAAGGAGTGGGCGACGCCGGTCAGCGCCGTGAGGCTGCTCCAGGCGAGCATCAATATTCCGATCAGCGGCACGCGCCTGGTGCGGTCCGCGAGAATGCCGATCGGGATGATGAAAAGCGACAGCGGCACCGCGAAGGCCAATCCGGTCAGCGCGCCGATCTGCGTGTCCGAAAGGCCGTACTCGCGTTTGATCGGCTCGACGAGAATGGAGAGGATGGTGCGGTCGATGGTCGCCAGCGTGAACATGGCGATCAGCAGGACGAGCGCATAGCCGCGATAGATCGGGCTCGTCTCGCGATAGTCGATCGCCATGCTTCGTCCTCGCCTCTCCCGACGGCAGGCTTGCTTCGTCGTCGCTGGTAAGTCGAGCCACGCCTGGCGCGTTTCGCATATCCGATTTCGCGCAAGCCCGGGGAACCCGTAGCGGATCGGCGAGCGGGGAGCTCAATGCGAGGCGACCCCGGCGCCTCCGTCCGCCGCCGCCGTCATGCCGGCGCGCGGGCGTGAACATGCGCCAGGTCGCAGTCTGTTCATGGCTTCGCGGCCTTTACCCCGATGAGGCAGGGAGCGCGCGCAGGTAGTACCCGCAATCGACATTAGCGATAGATTAGCGCCCGGAATTATACAGGGTTAATGCAAGAGGCCCGAATAATGATCCACGATTTCCATGATCAAGATTCCGCATCGCACTCCGTCGACAGGAGAATAGTCCAGAGGCACGTCACGATCTGCCGTGTGGGATTAATTCATTCGGACACGACAATGAACTTTTGCCGGGTCAAGAATATTTCCGCCGGCGGCTTCATGGCTCGCATTTATCATGAGACTTCGGTCGGCGATCAAGTCAAAATAGAGATGAAATCCGGGCAGCTGCTTCAGGGATCGGTGGTCTGGGCGGAGGACGACCATGTCGGCGTCGCCTTCAAGGACCGGATCGATATCGACGCAACGCTCTCATATCAGAACCTCGAGGCCGCCTACCTGCCGAGGCTGCCCAGGATCGGAGTCGATTTTCGCGTCAGGCTGCGGTGCGGGAGCCGGTATCATAGCGGCAGGGTCTGCGACATTTCGCAGAGCGGCGCCCAGGTTCAGACCACGGGATCGCTCGCGCCTGAAACGCCGGTTTCGGTCATGCTGTGGGACTTTCCGGCGATCCCCGGCTCGGTGCGATGGACCAGAGGGACGCGCGCGGGAATTTCCTTCAACGAAACCGTAAGGCTCGAGCCGCTGGTGCGATGGATCCAGGATCGCCGGGCAGACCCGCCGGGCGCGTCGCTGCTCCAACCCGCAATCAGGCTGCGTGTGCCGGCCGGACATCAAACCCGGGAGACCGTCGATGGATAGTCATTCGGGGATAAGGTCCAGGCAAGAGCTGGGCTCGCTCGCCAATCGGACCAACGGCGCGGTACGGCCGATACCCGACGAGCTGGCGGGCCTCGACCTCGTCGAGAGATATCGCGAGCTTCTCATGGCGGCGCCGGATTCGATGGTCGTGGTGGACCAGGGCGGCGAGATCGTGCTGCTCAACGACCAGGCGGAAAAGCAGTTCGGCTATCCGCGCGACGCCTTGATCGGCCAGAAGGTCACCAACATCATTCCCGAGGGTTTCGCCGAGCGGCTCATCGCCGACGGCCTGCGGTCGCGGCAGGACGCGCTGGCCCAGCAGATCGGCGCCGGCATCGAGCTGGTCGCGTTGCGCAGCGACGGCAGCGAATTTCCGATCGAGATCATGCTCAGTCCTCTCGAAAGCCCGGACGGCATCCTCGTCACCGCGGCGATTCGCGACATCAGCGTGCGCAAGGCCGCCGAGGACGAGCTGGCACGGACCGAGGAGAGATATCGCGGCCTGCTCGAGGCGGCGCCGGATTCGATGGTCGTGGTGGACCAGGGCGGCGAGATCGTGCTGCTCAACGCGCAGGCGGAAAAGCAGTTCGGCTATTCCCGCGACGAATTGATCGGCCAGAAAGTCACCAACATCATTCCGGTCGGTTTCGCCGAACGGCTGATCGCCGACGGGACGCGCACCGCCGCCGAGGCTCTGGCGCAGCAGATCGGCACCGGCATCGAGCTGCTCGCCTTGAGGAAGGACGGCAGCGAATTCCCGATCGAGATCATGCTGAGCCCGCTCGACAGCCCGGACGGGATCCTCGTCACCGCGGCGATCCGCGACATCAGCGTGCGCAAGGCCGCCGAGGACGAGCTGGCACGGACCGAGCAGAGATATCGCGGGCTGCTCGAGGCGGCGCCGGATTCGATGGTCGTCGTCAATCAGGCCGGCGAGATCGTTTTGCTCAACGCCCAGGCGGAAAAGCAGTTCGGCTATCGCCGCGACGCCTTGATCGGCCAGAAGGTCACCAACATCATTCCGGTCGGGTTTGCCGAGCGGATCATCGCCGACGGCCTGCGCTCGCCGCAGGATGCTTTGGCCCAGCAGATCGGCACCGGCATCGAGCTGCTGGCGCTGCGCCGCGACGGCAGCGAATTTCCGATCGAGATCATGCTGAGCCCGCTCGACAGCCCGGACGGAATCCTCGTCACCGCGGCGATCCGCGACATCAGCGTGCGCAAGGCGGCCGAAGTCCATCTTCTCGAGAAGAATGCCGAGCTCAAGCTTTCGAACGAGGAATTGAGCCAGTTCGCCAACATCGCATCCCACGATCTGCAGGAGCCGCTGCGCATGGTCGCGAGCTACACCCAGCTCCTGTCCAGGCGCTACAAGGGCAAGCTCGACGCGGATGCGGACGAGTTCATCGCCTTCGCGGTGGATGGCGCAAGCCGCATGCAGCGATTGATCCAGGATCTGCTCGCTTTCTCGAGGGTCGGGACGACGGGCGGGGAGCATGGCGAGGTTTCCAGCGAGCATGCGCTGAACGACGCCCTGGTGAATCTGCGCGGCGCGATCGAGGAGCGCGACGCGCTGGTCACGCACGACCCGCTGCCGAGCGTTCGCGCTGATGCGATGCAACTGGTTCAATTGTTTCAGAACCTTGTCGGCAATGCGATCAAATATCAGGGGCCGGGTGTTCCCCGGGTCCATGTTTCCGCGGTGAGATGTGGAAACAGGAAGTGGATGTTCGCCGTCAAGGACAACGGCCTGGGCATCGATCCCCAATATTTCGATCGCATTTTCGGAATGTTCCAGCGGCTGCACAAGCGCGAGGAATTTTCCGGCACCGGGATCGGCCTCGCGATCTGCAAGAAGATCGTCGAGCGCCACGGCGGCACGATCTCGGTCGAATCCGCGCCTGGCGAAGGCACCACCTTCAGCTTCGCATTGAAAGAGAGCCGATGAATTTATCTTCAAAGCAATCCGGCGCTTCTCACGAGGTCCTCCTGGTGGAAGACAATCTCGGCGATGTCAGGCTGACCCAGGAAGCCTTTCGCAACGTGGCCGGCGCGCTGCGCCTGCACGTGGCATCGGATGGGGTCGAGGCGCTGGCGTTCCTGAAGCAGGAGGGCGTCCACGCCGATGCCCCGCGCCCCGATTTGATCCTGCTCGACCTGAACCTGCCCAAGATGGACGGCCGCGAAGTGCTGGCGCGCATCAAGGCGGACGATGGCCTGAAGTCCATTCCGACGGTCATCCTCACGACGTCCGACGCGGACACCGACATTGCCGAGAGCTACCGGCTTCAGGCCAATTGCTATCTCAGCAAGCCAGTACAGCTCGAGGCGTTCGAGGGCCTCGTCAAGAGCATCAACGATTTCTGGCTCACCAAGGCCAAGCTTCCCCAGAACCAGGTGCCATCATGACAAATCAGATACGAGACCTCCTCCTCGTCGAGGACAGCCCCGGCGATGTCAGGCTGACGGTGGAGGCATTTCGCGCGTCGTGCGCGGACATAAAGATGCACGTGGCATCGGACGGCGTGGAAGCGCTTTGTTTCCTGAAACGGCAAGGCGACCACGCCGATGCGCCCCGCCCCGACCTGATCCTGCTCGATCTCAATCTGCCCAGGATGAACGGCCGCGAAGTGCTGGCGCACATCAAGGCGGACGATGCCCTGAAGTCCATCCCGACGGTCATCCTCACCACCTCCGGCGCCGAGGCGGACATCGCGGAGAGCTACAAGCTGCAGGCGAATTGCTATCTCAAGAAGCCGGTGGAGCTCGATGCCTTCGAGGGCCTGGTCAGGAGCATCAACGATTTCTGGCTGACCAGGGCCGCATTGCCGCAACAAGAGTGTGTCGCATGAGCAAGAAAGCGATCCGGACGATCCTGCTGGTCGAGGACAATTGCGGCGACGCCCGCCTGCTTCGCGAGATGTTCAGGGACTCCGATCATGAGCCGGTGACCCTGCAATGTGTCGGAACCCTGGCGATCGCCGAAGAGGTGCTCGCGTCTGGCGCCTTCGACCTGATCGTGCTCGACCTGGGATTGCCGGATGCGCAGGGGCTGGACGTCGTTCGGCGCATCCACCTGGCGGCGCCCTGCGTGCCCCTGGTCGTGCTGACCGGGCTGGACGACGAGCATGTCGCGGCGCAGGCGCTGCAGGAAGGCGCGCAGGATTATCTGATCAAGGGCGAGATCGAGACACGCGGGCTGCTGCGCGCGATGCGTTACGCGGTCGAGCGGAAATCCCTGGAGGAAACGGCGCAGGGCCTGGTGCGGGAAATCGCCCACTCGGCCGAGCACGACTCGCTCACCGGGCTTCCGAACCGGGTGTTGCTGAACGACCGGATCGGTGTGGCGATCGCCTTCGCGAACCGTCACGACCGGAAATCCGCCGTGCTGTTCCTGGATCTGGACGGCTTCAAGCACGTCAACGATTCGCTGGGCCATCCGACCGGCGACAAGCTGCTGCAATCGATCGCGGCGCGGCTGCTGGAATGCGTGCGCAGCTGCGACACGGTCAGCCGGCAGGGCGGCGACGAATTCGTCGTCCTGCTCTCGGAAGTGGAGCGCGCGGAAGATGCCGCCATCATCGCCGGCAGGATGCTGAAGATGATCAGGGAAGCGCATGCGATCGACGGCCACGATCTGCACGTTTCGACCAGCATCGGCGTGAGCATCTATCCCGATGACGGTCTCGACGCGCCTTCGCTGCTGAAGAGCGCCGACACGGCGATGTACCAGGCCAAGGAGATGGGCCGCGACAATTTCCAGTTCTTCGCGCCGGCGATGAACGCCCGCGCGGTCGAGCGCCAATCGGTCGAGGAGGGCCTGCGCCGCGCCCTGGAGCGGAACGAGTTCGCGCTGCACTATCAGCCCAAGATCAACCTGAAGACCGGCGCGATCATCGGGGTCGAGGCCCTGCTGCGGTGGATGCATCCGGTCCGCGGCATCGTGGCGCCGGCGCAATTCATTCCGGTCGCGGAAGATTGCGGCCTGATCCGCCCGATCGGCGAATGGGTGCTGCACAAGGCCTGTGCCCAGGCGCAGGCCTGGCGCGACAGCGACCTGGCGTTCGGCACGATGGCGGTGAACGTCTCGGCGGTGCAGTTCACCGACGAATTCTTCATGCAGCGGCTCCTGGCGATCCTGGCCGAGACGAGGCTGGACCCGAAGCTGCTGGAGCTGGAGCTTACCGAAAGCGTCCTGATGAAGCGGGTGGAAACGACCGCGGTCATGCTGCAGAGCCTTCGCGAGAAGGGCGTGCAGATCGCGATCGACGATTTCGGCACCGGCTATTCCAGCCTGTCCTATCTGCAGAAATTCCCCGTCGACGTGCTCAAGATCGACCGCTCGTTCGTGCAGAAGATCGGCGGGCTGAACGATGAGGGAATATTGGTGACCGCGGTGATCGACATGGCCAGGGCCCTCAAGGTGAGGGTGATCGCCGAGGGCGTGGAAACGCTGGAGCAGCTCGAATTCCTCGCCGGCCTGAAATGCGACGAGGCGCAGGGCTTCTATTTCTCGACGCCCGTGCCGCCGGCGGTCTTCGCCGAGCTGCTGAAACCGGGGGCCGAGCGCATGCCGCGGATGGCGCACGCGGCATAAACGAACGCAGGGCACGCATGCGCGAGGCGCGCACCCGAGGGGAAGGACAGAAGGGCAGGGACATGGAATCACAAAGCATGTTGGTGAGAGCCGAGCTTGTCGACGACGCCGCCGATCGGTCCGCGCCGGGCGATACGAAGGACGTCGAGCAAAGGCGGGCGCGGCGCCACGCCACGTCGGCCCAGATTGGCTTGATGCTGGTCGGGGAGAGGGAGGATTTCTGCCGGATCAGGAACATCTCGCCGACGGGATTCATGGCCCAGGTCTATCGGACCTTGAGCGTCGGCGACGAGGTCAGGGTCGAAACGAAAAGCGGCCAGGGCCTCCACGGCATTGTGGTCTGGACCGCCGACCACGTGCCGGATCTGGCATCGCGCGCCGTTTACCACATCGGCGTCCAGTTCGCCGAGCCTGTCGATATCACGCCAATCATTTCGCCCCAGTTCACCACGCATGACGGCGCGTTTCAGCGATGGCCGAGGCTCAGGATCGAAAGCCACCTCAGGCTGATCCTGGAGAGCGGTCGCCAATATAGCGGGAGCCTGTGCGACATCTCGCAAGGCGGGGCCAAATTCCAGACCTCCCATCCGCTCGGCGGGGAGACCACCGGCCTGCTCGTCATCCGCGGGCTGCCGACCCTGCGAGGCTCGGTCCGCTGGGTCAGCGGCACCAGGATCGGCGTCTCGTTCGATCGGACGATCGGGCTCGATATGCTGGTCGACTGGATCGAGGACCGGCGGGCGGAGGCGAGCGCCAGCCGGCCGACACCGCCGACCCCGCACTGATCGGCCGATCCAGGACGGCGGCGCACCCTCCGCGGCGGGCGATCCCAAGCGGCCGGACCATCGCGAGGATGCGGCCCCGGGCTTTCGCGGCGCGAGATTGAGCTGCACGCGAGCGCGATAAAAGACCCCCGGGGCTGCGGTTGCAGCGCGATCTGGAGGAGGCCGTCCGGCCGGACGATGATCCGCGAGGTCGTGGCCCGTCGCCGTGATTGGCGGCCGGCGGCGCACAGGCCGCCATGTCGGCCATGATTGCCGCGCTGTCGGTCCACCCGACCGACAGCGCCCGCCCGCCGCGCGAAATATGCAGGCGGTTCGCGTATTTTCGCGTAAATACGCGGGGCGCTTTCGCATGGATATGCGGGTTATTGCGTAAATACGCGGGGATCGCGCGGGCGCATTCGTCTGCGAACCGAGAGATCGGAGCGGAATTATCCTGGTGGGCGGGGAGCAAGCGGCGCGGGAGCGCGACATCGGCCGGCAAATTCGGTGGGAAAGTGGCCCGCGCGGGTGAAGAGATCGTTGGGGAGGCCTTATAAAAGCCGAACTAGGCCTTATATTACAAAGACATGGCGCACCTGGAGGCGCCGCGACATGATCCCGCGAAAATTCATAGCCTATGCCGAGCGGCGCCTTGGGCGCGCGCTCTCCATCGATGAGCGGCGCGCCGTCGACGCGGCGCGCGTCGCCTGCCTGTCCGGCAAGCGCGAAACCGTGAAGGCGATGCGTCTCGCGCTCCACCAGGTCAGCCATTTCAGCTGACCGCCCGCACCTCCCTCTCTGGATATTTTTCATGGACATAGAACAGCAAGGCCGCACTGCCTTTCGCGACGGCATCTCACCGGACCGTTCCCCCTACATCGCCGCCGGCAAGCATCGGCAATGGGTCACGGGCTGGTACGCAGCCGAGAAAGCGTTTCACGAGGCGCGCGCGGCCGACGCGCTCCATGGGCCGTTCGGCGGCGGGACAGGCCCGGCCGACTCCTAGTCCCGAGCCTCGAATGCCTCGCGGAACGTGACCTCTCCGATCACGTCCTAGCCCGCGAGCGTGGCGTTGTTGGCGGCTGGATGCGAGCTCACGTGCGCTGGCCCGCGTAAATACGCGGGCGGCCTTTCCAGGATGAAGGGAAGGCGCGTTTATGCTGTGGCTGCCGGAATTGAGGCGTTTTCCGGTCGGGGGATAGGAGGGCATGAGGGATCTTCTTTTTGGTGAGGGTTGGAGATTCATCGGAAATATCCGACGTAATCCTACGCGTCAAGGGCAGATGAGATACGCTCGAAGGGCCGCGCGGGGCGCTGGAAACGATCGAGGCGACGCCTCACCTTGTAAAGCTGGAGTAGTCGCGGAGCACTCTAAGCGTGCTCTAGAAGAAGGCCAATTCAGCCCTATAGCGCTACAGGCTTGACGTCAGTCCACGTATAGCCGATATCGAGTCGGGAAAGGAGATTCGAAATGTCACCCACCATCGAAATTACCGACGAGATTTTTGCCCGGTTGCAGAAACACGCAATCCCGCTTGTGGACACATCCCTCACCGTCATCTCGAGGGCGCTAGACGCCTTGGAAGCGGGCGACGAGGATCCGGTTGTGCCAACAGGGACAGGGACAGGGACAGGTACAGCGACGGCAAAAACGACAGCGACAGGTACCCAGTCATTCAATCCCGCGGCCGCGCCCAACCTCTCCCATACTACCCCGCGCAGGGCTCAGGTTGATGGCCACGCGCTTTCGAAAGGCGAGACTTACTGGAACCCGATCATGTTCGCCGTGATCACAGCGGCGGCGAAGAAGGGGACCAGCGCCGAAGACCTACTGGACTTGCTCACTATCCCCTCCGTGAAGGGCAAGAAGGAGGGCAGTGGCTACCGCTATCTCCCTGGCGCCGGCATCTCCGTCCAGGGGCAGGATGCCAACAACGCATGGAAGCAAACCTATCGCGTGGCCTCCAGCATCGGCATCCATGTGCAGGTCGTGTTTGTGTGGCAGGACACTCCGAAGGCAGCCATGCCCAACATTACCGGTTCCTTTTTCATCGAGGGCTGAACGGCAGCCACAGGAGACAAGGCTATGACCAAGGAAGACGATCTCACTCGCCGCGCGCTCGAGCATATCGGCAGGTGCAACGATCCGCGCGAACTGCGCAGAGTCGCTGACAACGCGAGCGCCGCAGAAAATGAGCCTGTGAGGGATGCAGCTCTGCGCAAACTCTATGCAGTTAGCCCCGATGCTCAACCGGGGACCCTCGAGCACGATGTCTGGCAGAGCATCTTCGCACTTGAAGGGGCCCTCCGAGAAGAGAGGGGCAAAACGACGCTGCTGTCTCGAACGAGGCAGAAGATCAAGCGTGACGGGGAGGAGCGCACGGTTTCCGACCTGATAATGAAGTCGGCTTCGGAGGGCTACCGAATGCTCTTGGATCGGGGATGGCCAGAGCTCACCTTCGAAGCTGTCGCCTTGCGGCATTCCGATCGTTTCGACCAAGCGGTGGTGGACGCAGCCCAGAAGCGACTAAGTGGCTCGGGGTCGCGTTTTGATCACGGAGGCGCGACCGAACCAGCGGAGGATTGCAATGACAGGGGCGCAGGATAATCGCTGGACAATGCGTCTTGAGAAGCGGGACCTGGTCCACGCGATCGGCCACGCGCGCACCCGCGCCACCTTGCGTCGCAAGGGCTCCGGGTTCGAGCCGGATGTGATGTTCGTAGCTTGTCCTGGCGGCCTCTCTATTCGATCGAGCGGAGCCGCGATGGATATTCCCGCCGAAGGCGCCTGGGTCTCTCCCATCACCGCCAACGGTGCCGCGCTTCGCAGGCTCACGCCAAAACTTGCTGGCCCGGTGATCACACTCAGCTACGAAGCGGGTCGATTGAAGCTCAACGCAACCAGCGTACCGGCGCGCGAAGCCTAATCGTTCTGGGCGGCGTCGCGAACGGCGCCGACAATGTCGATGTTGGAAACAACATGCTCTACCGCTTGAGCAAAATCCCGTTCGTCTGAGGGGCCATCGACATTCTCGAAAACATCCAGCAATTCATCGAGTCCGAAGTTGTTCTCGAAGTCGATGAAAACGGTAACGGCCGAGCTGCGATTGTTGACGATGATAAGTTTGAGATGCGTTTGGGCGGCCGCGTCCGCGACAAGTGGGACTGCGGTCGCTGGGTTCAGGAACGTCTCGACGTAGGCTTCATGCGGACTGCCTGCCGCAATCTGCCAGACAATGAAAGCGACTGCTCCGAATGGGGTTTGGATGGCGCCTGTGTGCGCAATGAGCGTCAAGGGAGTCACCGCCGCATATTGTTCGGCGTACCCGGGATCGTCCCTGAATAATGCAACGATTTCGTCCCCAATGGCCGAATCCATCGTCATCGACACAAGGCCGCACCCAACCGACCCAAGCATATCGCCGGTCAGCGGCGGTATGACAAACTCGTGCCTCCCGTGCCGCCAAAGATTGTTGGTGCGACGGCTCATTTCTGCACAGCGATCGGTCGGAATATCGAGCCAAGTTCAATCAAGCTAGGCGCCGGGACGCTAGCCTCCTTGTTGGACATGCGAACACGATAGCCGTTCGCCAGCCAGTCCAGGAGGTCGCTCGGCTCCCTCACGCGGACATAGTCGCGTTCGAACCTCTTCCGCGACACCACATAGTTTCCGTCATCGCGGCGATACGGATAGAGCAGGGTACCGGCATTCAAGCCACGGCTAATGAAAGCATGAAGGCCACTTGGATGGTTCGGCTTTCCCATTGATTATTCGGCAGCGACCGAGGTCGGCTCATCTGTCATCCCCCGGAACGCTCCCGGCCATCCTCCGTGCTTCTCGATCACCTCGTCGATCATCGGCATCAGTTCGGCGGTTCGGGTGAGTGCGACGATAATGCGGCGGTAATGGAGGATGTCGTCGTCAGTCAGGACTCGGCCGTCGATTGCTTTCTTGCCGCCCTTGGCGGCGCGGTCCTTGAGCCACTTTTGCGCGGGATGGTAGCCGCCGACGGGGAAGTCCCACGCAACCTGCGGAACGATTTCGAACCAGCGGCGAGCACTGATTTCGACGCGGCCGAGCGCCGCGTTGAACTCGGGCTTCTTTTCGACGCGGGCTTCGCCGCTGCCGGCCAGACGGATGCCTTTGGGGTCCTTCAGGAACGGCAGCGTCTCGACGTCGAGTAGATGGAGCGCGACGAGTTCAGTGCCTAACGCGACTAACGCCTCGAACAACCCCCGGCTGCCAGGTAGCGGGATACGGGCGAAGTCGCTCTTCAGATAATCGGCATAGCGCTTGCGATAGTCAAGCGAGTGCAGCACCGCATAGGTATAGTCGAACAAATCGCGCGGGCCGAAGCCCTTGCCCGGCTGGCCGCGTTCCCGGGGTGCCGGCGCGAACATCGCGGTTTGCTCCGCCTTTTTCGGCAGGATGCCCCCAAGCACGGCCTGCTTCGCACCTTCGACGCAGTCGTCATAGGTGAGGCCGGTACAGGCGGCAACGCGGACAGCGAAGGCGGGGGCGATATTTACATGCGCCTTTTCAGCCGCAACGACTTCAGGCTGCTGTACATTATACCGGTACAGTGGAAAGAAGGTGGCATTGTCGAACGGGGACACGCCATCTTTATCGACTAAGCCACGACTGACAAAGAAGCTATCGACGTTACCTCGCCGGGCATTGCGCACCGTGAGCAACAGCACGTTATGCGACAAGGCGCTGAGCATTAACGGCGCCCGAGGATAGGCCATGAACCCCTTCGTTCTTCCGCTGTAGCGACTCCACCGCAGGTCAAAAGGACGACGCAGGATCTGAGCGTTGATGGCCTTGCCCGAACCGAGGTCCATCTGGGCCGCTCTTACTGTCCAGTCCCGACCATCTTCCGGTAGTCCAAATACCCTCCGGGCATCTTTCTCGCCCAGTGAGCAGAAATGGGCTGTGCGTTTAATCAGTTCTTCTTCTGTGAAGCTGTACACCAACTCGTCTCGCTTGGTTTGTATTCCAGCGTTCGTCTCAATGAAAATATCGGCCTGAACTTTTGGAAAATTTACATATTCCGATGGCCCCTCTCTTCGGGGAGCGAGCCAGAATTGTGGCTCTCTAGGGCTTAGCGAACTGGTCGCGAGTTCAGGGGCGACACGTCCTGTCAATGCATTCACCTTCGTGTCGTAGCTGCCCCACAGATCGCCTTGCATCACGGTTGCTCTCAGACCTGTCTCGCGACGGATGAATATCGAAATACCAACGCCCTGCTGGATATCGAAGACGTTTTCGTCGAGTGAGCCGTCGGGAGCGACCTCCTGCTTTCGCGAGCTGCCGTGCAGATCGAGTATCATCATCCTATCGAATTCGCCGAGTAGATGCTTACGCATCTGACGGTGCGTGATACCGTCGATAAATACATTGTTGGTAATAAAACCAATTACCCCGACATTCGATTGCACAATCGAATGCTGCGCAAAACGAATAAACTTTATGAAATCGTCATTAAGATTTATCTTTTTCTCATCCAGATCGCGCTTGTAGTCGCTCAACAACGCTAAGATCGACGGCATCTGATTTAGCTGACCGAAATTTGAATAAGGCGGATTCCCAATCACCGCCGTAAATCGCACCTCCTTCGCCTCGTTCGCTGCTTTTGCTTCGTGCGCCAGCGCCTCGCTCATGAAGTCGAGCTGCATGTCGAGATCCTGCGCCGGCTCCAGTGCGTTCGTCAGGTAGATCTGCGCGCGAGCATCGCTGCCGAAGTTGTAGCCCGTATCGGCGAGCTTGAGGCCGAGTTTGACGTGCGCGATCGCATAAGGCGCCATCATCAGCTCGAAGCCGGTCAGCCGCGGAAGCAGGTGCTTCGGCACATACTCGTTCCAAAGCGCCTTAATATTCGGGTGGGTCGGCCCCTTTCCCAAGCCCTCCTTGGACCACCTGCGGACCATCGTCTTGTGGATCAGGTCGACGCATTCGACCAAGAACGTACCAGTGCCGGTCGCTGGATCGAGGATGCGGACAAAGGGATCGCTCGCCTTCGCGCCCTCGGGCAGCTTGATGTCTGCGCCTTCCTTGCCCTTCGATGTCGCGATCACCTCGCCCCAGGTTGCGGTCGAGGCGAGCCCGTCCTCCAGCCCGAACTCCGTCCTCAGCACCTCGTCGACGGACCGGACGATGAAGCCGACCACCGGCCGCGGCGTGTAGAAGACGCCCCGCTTCACTTTCTGCTCGGCGTCATATTCCCTGAGGAACAGCTCGTAGAAATGGATTACCGGATCCTCGTCAGGATTCCTCCGGTCGAAATCGGCGAGCACCGCTTCCATGTCCGCGTTGCGCAGCAGCTCGACCACTTCGGTGATACCGAGCTCGTCGAAGTCGAGGCCGGCATTGGCCTTGCCGGGACGACGCCCGCCGGCCTCGATGAAAGTGCCGAGCATCTCTTTTAGGAAGGGGCTGGTCGGGTGAACGACGTCGGTGACGTTCTCTTGGACCAGAGCCCCGGACGACCGGCTGATCGCCGCGGAGAGCAGGCCATAGGCGATCGTCTGCGCGTAGGTGTCGGCGAAGCCTTCTGGCGTCAGATCGTGGATCAGCGCTTCCTTGAACGCCCTATGGAGCTGGACTAGCGAGCCGGTGTCGGTCTGCGCTGCTATCAATTCCTTCGCGCGCTCCCGGATGCGGCGGGCAAGGGCAGCTAGCGCAACTGCCATCGCCCTGGAGTCCCGAACGACCGCGCGCGTATCCGAATGGGTGAACGCCTCGCCCCATTGCTTGCGCCAATGATCGGCATTTGTCGGGTCGTCAGGCCAATGCAGCTTGATCTTGAGCGAAGCCTCAGTCAGCCCGAGGCGCCGCGGCGTGTCGTTGGCATCCCAGCCGAGTACCTTGAGGATGGCGGCGTCGCCCTTGATCTCGTCATTCGCGAAATGCGCGAATGCGAGGCGCCGTTCCGACGAGGCACCGGTCGCGGCAATGAACAGCAAGTCGTGTTTGGCGAACGCAGCCTGTTGCGACTTGTTGGCCGAAGCGCGCTTCTTCACCGCGAGCTTCCCCAAGATATTACGGACGAGGGTGACGGGCAACTTTGCATTGGGCAAATTGAGGAAGAAGACGCCCCAGGGCTGAGCACGGTTCAGCGGCCGGAGCTGCTTGATCTCAATCCCGCCGCCGATGGCCTCGGCCTTCAGACCAAGTTCCTCCGGCGTCACATCATAGGTCGCGTCGTCGAGGCTAATGTCCTCCGGGATCGGCCATTCCAACTCGTCACGCAGATATTCCACAAGCGCAGGGAAATCGGTGATCTGGTCCAGGGCCGCAGCCATCAATTGATCTCCATCCACGCTTTGATGGTCGGCTCGACCCCGGGCGGCGCCTGCATCTGTTTCATATAGCCGTTGCGGACGTGACGAAGGGCCGCCTCCCGAGCGGTCCGAAGCTGGTCGCGTGGCGTCTCGATATGCCGCGGCACATTGGGTCCACTGCGGATGAAATCCGCGATTTCCCGCAATCCTTCGACCAACGCCTCCGTCGCGAAATCGTAATAGAGCCACGCTGGCTTACCGCTCACATCGTCCCAGCCTTCCGCGCCGGCGTCCGGCGCTGCGTCGGCTTTGAGGCCGGGCAATGCCAAGCAGAAGAAGGCGCCCTTGGGGACATTCTCGGCGCCCTCTCGCCCGCTGAAGATGCGATTTGGTAGGCCCCTAGCCCGCGCCTCGAGTTGCGGATGCGCGGTTTTCAGCGCTTCCCATTCTAGCTGCAGCTGCTCCTCGTAGCTTTTCTCGCCGTCGAGGCTGACCAGGTTTCTGAGGTCGTCATAATCGTCGTCGCCCGTGAGCAGCTTCCTGCCCTCGATCCCGAACGTCTTGGATATGCGCAACACCTTCCCAGCCACTCGCTCGTAGAGCTTGAGATAAGGCGTCAGGGCGTCGGCCGGCAGGAAATTCCAGAACTCGACCTTGCGGCGCAGCGGCGCGACCTCGGGATGATCCGCGATCATCGCCTTCTCGACATCGGGGTTGAGGCGGCGGTCGACACGCCCGATCCGCTGCATGAGGCGTACGGGGTTCCAGTGGAGATCGTAGTTTATGAGCCGCGTCGCGTCCTGGAGGTTGAGACCCTCAGAAAGGACATCGGTCGAAACCAGAATGCGCGTTTCACTGGGCGCAATCTCGGCTGAGTTGCTACCGTTATAGTATGGTGCGAAGCGCCTGATCACCTCGCCACGATCGAGCCCCGTAGCCGAGTCCACTTCCTCGACATTGGTGAAGCCTGCCTCGACGAGACGTGCTTTGATATATCGCGCAGTCGCCATGAACTCAGAGAAGATCAGGAGCTTGTGTTCGCGCAGGACCGGGTCGTTGCGAATGAGATCAAGGAGCGCAGCCGCTTTGCCATCCTGATCAGGCGTGAAGTCTCGTAGTATGTCGAACAGGCTGCAGAGCTGATCAAGGTCGGCCCTCGTCTCATCGACGATTTTTCCGACCTGATATTCCTCGTCCGAGAGGGCAATCATTTCGTCGAGCACCTCGGGCGCGATGAGATCGTCGCCCTCCTCGGACTCGCTGTCATGCCAGGCGGCCTGCCGCTCTCTGACATAATCGATCACCTGCGCCTGCTGGTCCTTCCAGCGCTCCCAGATGCTCCGATGACCTTCCGAGATGTTCTTTTCGACGAAAGCATAGAGCTTCAAAAAGAGGTTCTGGCAGCTGAGGTTGAAGGCTTCGGTCGAACTTTCGAGTCGCTTGAGAAACCCGATCTTGATGAGCGCAACAACCTGGCCGCGCCGGCCCGCTTCGAAGCTTTTCGCCTGGTCGGAGGCGTCTATCGGTGCGCGGCGAAAGCCGTCGTCCGGATTATAGATAGCCAGGCGGAACAAGGACCGCTGGCTGTCGAACGATCGGACGACCTCATCAAGAAGGCGCTGCTGGACTTCGCTCAATGTGTACTGGGCCACCTTGGGCGGGGCGCGGTCGGGGAAGATTGCTCCGCCCTTAGTTTCAGTTTGCTGACTCGCTTTCACGTAAGCCCGGCTGCGCTGCACGACGAGGGCCTCCACTATCGGATTTGCAGCATACGCATCATGGCCCGGCCCTGTTGTGACGTCCTCATCGATCCCCGAGGAATCCTCTGGTTCGCCCGCAGCTGCTTTCACCTGCTTTTCGAGCATGCGGAAATGGCCTCGAAGCGAATGGATACCGAGCGGCGCCTGCCGGAGCTTCGCTCCGTCGCCGGAGAAAAGTTCGATGAGGTGCATCAGGTCGAGCAAGCTGTTGTTGACCGGTGTGGCGGTGAGCAGGAACATTCTCTTGCCTGCCGCCATGTCCTGCAGCATGCGATATCGCGATTTTTGCCGGCGTCCCTCGCCGGCAATGCCTGGGTTTCTGAAATTGTGCGCTTCGTCGATCACGATCGCATCGGCGCGGCGGGTAAGGGCTGCGATCCGCGCAGCTTTCTTGGGACTGCTCAGATCAGTGTGTTGGAGGATGTGGAGCCCAAAACCCTCATCGTCGAGGATGTCGGGAAGGTAAGCCCGCAAATTTGCTTCCCATACGGCCTTTCGAGCCGACTTTGGCACGAGGAGGACCACGGTCCGCTTCTCGTGCACGATCAGGCGCTCGAGCAGCATCAGGCCGACGAACGTCTTTCCTAGGCCGACCCCGTCGCAGAGGAACGCGCCGCCATATTTCGCGGCCCGTTCCATCATCATCGCATAGCCATCGCGCTGATAGCGATCGAGCCGCGGGTATATTTCCGAATGATGCTCGTCCCACACGTCGGATGGGGGGGAGCTATGGCGAAAAAGTTCAGCCAGTGAACGAGTCCAGATGTCGAAGGGGATGAATGGCTCGACGTGTCGTTCGATCGTCCGGAGCATCTCTGCCGTGATGTCTTCGCCCTGCTCCCAGTAATGCTCGTACCAGTCCTGCAGCAGGCCGACATTCGTGCCGGCGATCTGGACGTTGAGTTCGACGTTCGAGGTCAAACCCGGCTTGGTAAAATTCGAGGAACCAACCAGAGCGAATGCGCCAATCACCTCTTCACGCGCATGTGTGATGTACGCCTTCGCGTGGAACTTGGTCTTCCGGTAGACGCGGAATTGGATGCGACCCGCTTGGATGGCGTCGACGATCGCTGGCACGCCATCGAGGAAATCGTCCCGTACCTTCTGGTCCTCCAGGCTGAGATCGAGCCGTTCGGTGAGGGCCTTGGTGATCGCCGCCTTTGTCTGCTTCGTGACCTCATCACCCATCAGGATGCGGATTGAATCGACCTGCTGCCACTGGCCGTCGAGCGCGAGCAGGGATCCGATCTCGAAATACGCGCTGGCGACGTCGAGGCCCTTCGAGAGTTTACACCATCCCGAGAGATAGCGAAGGACATCCCATTCGCTGTCCGTATTGTCGATGATGAACAGGTCGCTGCCGACCCGTGTATCGTTACCCGTCACAGGAGCCCCCTCAATTTTGCTCACGTTAGGAGAATGAACCGGCCTTGGCGAGATACCGCGGGTCGCAAACAGGTTTGCAAAGCTTACGCTTAGGTAACTCCGGCGTCGCAAGTCATTCAATGCGATCCTTAATTTCGGTGACCGTTGAACGAAGAACCGCCGAGTCCAACCCGCCGCGTTCGTCGTCCTCCGACGTGAACAGCGACTTACCCAGCAAAAACCCGTTGGATTCATACCATTGGCGCTTCCATTCCCAGCCCTTGCGGTAGTCCTCGCGCTTCAGCATCCCAAGATGTTCCCAGACTATGAGGTCGCCATCCGCCGTGACGAATGAGAAGTCTGGACGCAAACGTCCAGGTTCGACCTCACCCTCCAGCACGCGCTCGTATTCATAGTCCACGTTCGACTGGAACAGCATGTTGGCGATAACCAACTCCGACTTGCTGCGAACGAGATGACCCTTCTCTGTGCGGTGGATGAGGTTCTCAGCATAAGGGAGTTCGGCGTCGGCGCGCCGCAGAACCCCCTGAAAAAGATTGGTGTTGCGGCGAGCTGTTTCGGACCGTTCCGGCCTAGTGTAGTCGAATAGCATCGAAGCGTTTTCCCCTTCGATGAGAAGCACCAGCTGCCGGCGGGACCTAGTGAGGGCGGTATAAACGAGCTCGCGCGAGAGGGGCCGGCAGTTTTTTGGGAGAACCACGAAGACCTTCTGGAATTCGCTCCCTTGAGACTTGTGGACGGTGATCGCGTAGGCGAGTTCGAGTGGGCCGGAACCTCCGGGGAAATCGCGACTGCTATAACCGAATGTCAGGTTCGGACGGCCGGCGAAGAGGACGTTAAGCCATGGCGATTTGCCACCGGCGAGCAAACCGACCTCGCCGTTCGCCACATAGTGGTCGGCCGACTCTGATCCATCATAGGCATTTCGCCATTGATTTGAGACCTGTATGACCTTGTCGCGAATGACTATGCTCTCGTCGCCGAGGCTTACAACCCACGGGTCGGAGGCAGCCGCTAGTTCCCGGCCGCGATAGCGACGCTGAGTCCAGCGGTTTAAGTCGTGCACTCCGTATGGATGCAACCGGACTGGCGACAAAATCTGCCAGAGTTCCGAGCCGTCCGGCTTGTCGAAGGGCACCCACCCTCGATCGTCGAAGCCCAGTGCAGCATTGAAACCTGCCACGTCGCCTGCGTGTGCCAGACCGAGGTGGTGCTGGAAGGCTTCGCCTAGTCGAGTCCTCAGCTCGTCTGGTGTCTTCCAGAAGAGGATATCAAGATCGTTAAACGCTCGCCCGGTTTCCAGATCGCTAAGCACTCGGTCTGCGTCCACTGGTTGGGTTTCTCCGGTGAACCATGAGGCGAGTCGCAGAGTGTCTGATGGTTCGTCGACTTCGGCAACCGCACGCACTTCGACTGTCAAACGAGCGAGCGAATCGCCAATCCGACTCCCATCTTCGCCTGTCGCCTCGGTCGTATCGAGGTAGGCCGTGAAATCGGCGAATGGGCGACCAACGCCAATTGGCGGTAACTGATTGGGGTCGCCGACCAGTATGAGACGTTGGACGTGAGCGAGGTCCAACGCCTCGAACACTGCGACGAGGTCATCCATCGTGAGCATTGAGCATTCGTCAATGACCACCGTCTTCTCTTTCCTGTGCTTCTCGGTTCCTTGAAATCTCGGCCGCTGTCGGGCGCGATCGTAACGCCCAAGATTATTGAGGAACTGCGCTACCGTCATGGCTTCGGCGTTTGCCGCCTTGCCCAGTCGCACTCTGGCCTTGCCGGTCGGCGCGAGCAGCAGAATGCCATCGCGGGCGAGAGTCTCGCTCAACAGTAGGGCACCCATAACCGAAGTCTTGCCAGTGCCGGCGCGGCCCACAAGGGCGCTCAATTTTCTGGCGGTGACACGGGCCAGCGCGGCAGCCTGCTCTTCAATGGCGAGGGCGTGCCGCACATTCCTTTGATCGAAGACTCCGCCAGCATTTGCGATTGCCTGTACCAGTAAGCCGCTCCAATCGGCCTTGATTGCGGGCGCCGCCTTTGCGGCACGTTTTGAAAGTAGTGAACGCAGCCGGTCTTCCCTACCTTTCAACTCCGAGAGTTGCAGAGCAGCGAGCGGAACGCTGCCCGGTTCTCCGGTTGGCACCTGAAGGACGTCGATTGTTCCGGTAAGCGCCCCCGCATTAGCAACGGGCCAGTCAGTGCCGATCAGGCAGGGATGAGCCAATTCGAGGGTCGCAGCCCTGTCAATCGCTTCAGTCACGCTAAGAAGTGCGTCTCCGTTGTCGGCCGAGCGCCGCAACACGGCGACCAGCGCTGCTCGCAGCCGGCGCGGGTCGTTTGATGACTCAATGAGCGAAGGCCGAGGCACAGGATGTCTGGCGGCAACGGTGATATCGGGCAGAAGGCCGCGGTCTACGGCACCGACCGACACGGGAGTGTCTTTCGCATCTCCAAGATCGACTTCGCTCATTCGATACGGGTTGGCGAGAATCTCTTCGTCACTAACAGGAACTGTCGTTCCAGCCTTGCGCTTAGCAGGATCGAACCAACGATTAGCCTGAGCGGGTGTAAGGGCGAACCGAGAAAGCAACTTAAGGAGCGCTCTGCGCTCCTCGCCCAAGTTTATCCAAGTGTCTCGAACGGCTTGCAAATCGGCAGCGTAGGCAGCTTCGGGTGGCTTCGCGGTTCCACGAAGCAAAGCGTCTACCAGCGGCCACGGATCAGCGCCCGCCGCCACTGCGCCTGACGCCAAGAGCTCAAGCGTCAAGGATGTGCCCAGGCGCATGCCCAGGGCTTCGAGCGCGGAGCCCATTCCTGGGAATGCGCCTCTGTCGATCCAGGCGAGACCAATCTGGGTATTCAGCCACTCTTCTCGCCTCTCCCATGGGCCTTTAGCGATCCCATGAGCACGGATCTTGCGGACCGCTTCGAGGCATCTGATCAAGGTCGACAGGGCTATATCTGCCGGCGCAAGTTCTGCGGCGTAAGAGAACACTCGCATGTGAGCTGGATCCGCCGGAACCGCGATCTCATGCAAAAGCGCCATGCGGCGCGCGTCTTCCTCCGCGTCGCCGGTCGGTTCGAGATAGTCGTGGTAGGGAAGCAGAAAACCGTCGAATCCCGTTGGGCGGATCGAATGACGAATGAGACGATCCCACATGGGATATCCAACGTGTCCTGGGGTGGCGTCGTAGAGTTTAACGGGCGCGATCGACTGAATGCGACCGACACCCACCACCAGGCGGGAAATTGTGTCGCCGAGTGGCTGGCCCTCCTTGCAGTAGAAGAAGACTAGAGAGTGCTCCGCTTTAAGGCGATCGAACAAGAGATCGACGAGGGCTGTCTGCCGGGCGCGACCGAAGACCCAAGGGCTTGCGAATGGTGAGCGCTCATCCGGTGGCAAAGGACTAGGAAGCTGGGCATCGATCCCGGCCTGCTCACCCTTTAACATCCAGCCAAATGGCACGGCAAAGGCGGAATAAGGCGGGACCTTGACCGAGGTTGGCTTGAGATAGCCATGTGTATCTGCCGCTTTCTTGATCGCAGCGTATGGATGCTCGAAGCGCCGGACCCATTCGTGTTCGTTCATGAAGGCGCCGGACTCGGCCTTGCACGGCGGTAACTCGCTAGGAGACAGTTTATCCCAGCTCACGCCTGCGATAGCGTCGAGCGCAGCGTCGTCTTTCTCTTCGCGGATACGGTCGAGGGCGACGCAGAATGAGTTGGAGGAGGGGGCTGGGCAGACACGCCCATTCCATCTGGAGCCGTGCCAAGCGACCCGCATTGTGAGATGAAACATTTATTATCTCCCTTTGGGCTGCTTCAGAAGCACCAGTTCAATGGATGATGTGATTGCCAAATACTCTTCTGCCAAACGAATCGCTGACCGGTATTCCCTAGTTTGCAAGATCATGGACTTTAGATCATCTCCGGACATTTCTTGATTGCTCATGAGGCAGCCCCCAAAGTCTATTCCAACGCCCGTCAAATGCCGGTCTGATATCACAACGCGGAGTATCGGGGCCGCGCTTCGATTCTGGTAGAGAGAGCCGGCGGGAGTCCTTCGATCCTGAACGCGGCGCCGGAGGCGGCGCTCAAGTGGCCACCGCGCTCCATGGGTCAGGAAACCACCCCCGTCAGCGGCCCCCGCCCAGCCTCGCCGATCAGGCCGAGCACGTCGACGATGATGCCGCGCATCGCCTGGCGGGCCTTTTCGGGGTCGCCGGCGAAGATGGCGTCCTTGACGGCTTCGTGCTCGGGGACGCTGGCCGTGCGGCCCCTGAAGCGGTTGGTGAAGCGGATCGAGGTGCGCAGCGCCGTGCCGACCATTTCGCGGAACTGGGCGTAGAAGGGGTTGCCGGAGGCGCGCAGGACGGCGACGTGGAAGGCGATGTCGGCGTCGAGCGTGTCGTCGCGGCCGTCCTCGGCAGCCTTCATCCGATCGAGGCCCGCGGCGATCGCGGCGCGCTGGGCATCGTCGGCATGGATGGCGGCGAGCGCCGCCGCCTCGGGCTCGATGGCGACGCGCAGCTCGTTGAACTGGCGCAGCAGATCGATCGAGAAGGTGCGATCGAGCAGCCAGCGCAGCACATCGGTATCGAACAGATTCCACCGGCTGGTGGGCTGGACCATCGTGCCCTGGCGGGGGCGGGCGCTGAGCAGGCCCTTGGCGGTGAGCATCTTCACCGCCTCGCGCGTCACCGAGCGGCTGACCCCATGTTGGCGGGCAAGCTCGGCCTCGGTGGGGAAGGGCCGCGCATCATAGGCGCCAGTGACGATGGCGCGGCCGAGGCTTTCGAGCAGGCCGTAAGTGAGGTTGCGGCCGAGGCCGGGGCCGCCGGCATGCAGGTCGATATCCATCCCCCGGGACCATCCCTTTCAAGCGCGCGCGCCGGCCGCGCGGCTGGACACGTCCGATCAATCTTATAAAAAGCCATGCGGGCGGACAAGGGACCCGGCCACGCGCGACCGGCGTGCAGGCAAGGGACCCGGCGCGCAGGGCGACCGGCGGGGGAGTGGGACATGGGCCTGGCGACGATCGACGTCATCGTGGTGGTCGCCTATGCGATCTTCATCTTCGGCCTCGCCCAATGGGTGTCGCGCGAGAAAGGCGGCAAGGCCAAGGACAGCTCGGATTATTTCCTGGCGTCGAAGAATTTGCCGTGGTGGGCGATCGGCGCCTCGCTGATCGCGGCGAACATCTCGGCCGAGCAGATCGTCGGCATGTCCGGATCGGGCTATGCGATCGGGCTGGCCATCGCCTCCTATGAATGGATGGCGGCGCTGACCCTGCTGATCGTCGGCAAATATTTCCTGCCGATCTTCCTTTCCAACCGCATCTACACGATGCCGCAATTCCTCGAGCAGAGGTACGGGCCGAACATCCGGACGTTGATGGCCGTCTTCTGGCTGGCGCTCTACGTGTTCGTGAACCTGACCTCGATCATCTGGCTCGGATCGATCGCGGTGGCGCAGGTGGCGGGGGTGAACCAGGACCTGGCTTTGGTCGCGCTCGGCGCCTTCGCCCTGCTCTACCAGCTCAAGGGCGGGCTCAAGGCGGTGGCGCTGACCGACATCGTCCAGGTCACATTGCTGGTGCTCGGCGGGCTGATGGTGACCGGAATCGCACTGTCGCGGATCGGCGGCGAGGCGGGGATGATCGGCGGCTTCGCCGAGCTGACCCGGCGCGTGCCCGACCATTTCGACATGATCCTTTCGACCGACAGCCCGCATTTCCAGCAGCTGCCGGGGATCGCCGTGCTGGTCGGCGGGATGTGGATCGCGAACCTGAGCTACTGGGGGTTCAACCAGTATATCATCCAGCGCGCGCTGGCCGCGAAGAGCCTGAAGGAAGCGCAGAAGGGCGTGGTGTTCGCCGCCTATCTGAAGCTGCTGATGCCGGTGATCATCGTCATTCCGGGGATCGCCGCAGTGATCCTGGCGCCGGACCTGACCCGGCCCGACCAGGCCTATCCGACAATGATGAACCTGCTGCCGGCCGGCATATTGGGCCTGGTGTTCGCGGCCCTGGTGGCGGCGATCATCGCCTCGACCGCGTCCAAGATCAATTCGATCGCGACCATCTTCACGCTCGATCTCTACGCCAAGGGGCTTCACACGGGGACGCGCGCCGAGGACGGGGAAGGCGATCCGGCGATGGAGCGCAGGCTGGTGCTGGTCGGCCGGATCTCGGCGGCGGTGGCGATCGTGCTGGCGATGATCGCGGCGCGGCCTTTGCTTGGGAATTTCGACCAGGTCTTCCAATATATCCAGGAATTCACCGGCTTCATCACGCCCGGAATCACCGTGATCTTCCTGCTCGGCCTGTTCTGGAAACCGGCGACCGAGAGCGGCGCGCTGGTCGCCGCGGCGACGTCGGTGCTGCTGTCGGCGGCGATGTGGAAGTTCATGCCGGACTTCCCGTTCATGAACCGGATGCTGGTCGTGTTCCTCGCCGCGCTCGCGTTGGCGGTAATCGTCTCTCTGGCCCGCCCGCAGGCGGCCGCGGCCAACCGGATCGAGACTCGCGGCCTCGACTATTCGACATCTTTCAGCTTCAACGTCTTCGGCTTCGGCGTGATCCTGATCCTGATCGCACTTTACGCCACCTGGTGGTGAGCGGGTGGAGGGCGCGTTCCTCGCGATCGACTGGGGCACGACCAACCGGCGCGCCTGGCGGATCGGCACGGACGGCCGCACCATCGAGGCGGAGGAGCAGGACGGGCAGGGGATAAAATCCGTGGCGGCGGGCGGCTTTGCGGCCGAGGCGGCGGCGATCCGCGGCCGGCTCGGCGATTTGCCGATGGTCTGCGCGGGAATGGTGGGCTCCAATAGGGGCTGGATCGAGACGGCCTATCTGCCCTGTCCGGTGGACCTGGCGGCGCTCGCCGGCGCGGCGACATGGGTCGAGCCGAAGCGGACCGCGATCCTGCCCGGCGTGGCGATGCGCGGCGCGCGGCCCGACGTGATGCGCGGCGAGGAGGTGCAGCTGCTCGGTGCCGTCGCCGCCGGGCTGGCGCCGGCGGACGCCTTGCTCTGCCAGCCGGGGACGCATTGCAAATGGGCCGAGATGGCGGGCGGGCGGCTGGCCGGATTCGTCACCGCGATGCCGGGCGAGCTGTTCGCCCTCTTGAAGGCGCACAGCCTGCTCGGGCCGCAGCTGGAAGGCGCGGTCGCGGCGGGGCCGGCCTTTCTCGAGGGCGTCGGGGATTCGGGGAGCGATCTGCTGGCGCGGCTGTTCGGGGTGCGCGCCGCCTTCCTGCTCGGGCGGCGGGGCGGGGCGGACTCGGCTTCCTATGCGAGCGGGCTGCTGATCGGCAGCGACGTCCGGGCGCGGAACGTGGCCGGGCGCGACGTGCATGTGCTTGCCGATCCGGCGCTCGGCGCGCTTTACGCGGCGGCGATCGCGGCGCTCGGCGGCCGGGCGCACAAGGTGGACAGCCATGCCGCCTTCCTTGCCGGCATCGTGAAGATCTGGAGATTGACATGAACAAGGCGCCCGCCGATTTCACCGCCGCCTTCGCGCGCTGCCCGCTGGTTGCGATCCTGCGCGGCGTCACGCCGGACGAGGTCGAGGCGATCGGCGAGGCCCTGGCCCAAGCGGGCTTCTCGCTGATCGAGGTGCCGCTCAATTCGCCGCAGCCGCTGGACTCGATCGCGCGGCTGGCGCGGCGGCTGGAGGGGCGGGCCCTGGTCGGGGCGGGGACCGTGCTCGAGACCGGCGAGGTCGAAGCGGTGGCGGCGGCGGGCGGGCGGCTGGTGGTCTCGCCGAACACCGACGCGGCTGTGATCGCTGCGACGGTGGCGGCGGGCCTTGCCTCCCTGCCCGGCTATTTCACGCCGACGGAAGGCTTCGCCGCGATCCGCGCCGGCGCCCATGCGCTGAAGCTGTTCCCGGCCGAGGCGGCGAGCCCGGCCGTGCTGCGCGCGCAGGCGGCGGTGCTGCCGCCGCATATCCCCAAGCTGGCGGTCGGCGGGATCAACCTGGAGACCATGTCGGGCTGGATCGAGGGCGGCGCGCAGGGCTTCGGCCTTGGCTCGGCGCTGTACCGGCCTGGGATGGAGGCGGCCGAGGTGGGGCGCCGCGCCGACGGCTTCATCGCCTTGTGGCGGGCACTGGCATGAAGACCGCGCCGTAAATCGCGGGCCGCGCCCGTTCATCGGAGCGGTGGACGCACGATTTTGCGATCCTGCGCGTTTTTATTTGCCGGCACGCTAATTCCGCATGCTAGAATTCGTGGGTCGCGTGGACACTGGCCTGCCAGCATGAAGGGATCGAGATCGATGGCGTCCGACAGGGAAAGCGGCGCGGGGCCGCGCCTGATCCAGGTGCTTCGGCTGATCGCGGAGGGCGGGCGCGGCTTCAGCCTGAAGGAGCTGGCGGCCCGCGCCGACCTGCCCCCAAGCAGCGTCCATCGCCTGCTTCGGGTGTTGACCGGCGCCGGCATGGTCGAGCGCGGACCGCATCTGAGCTACGGGCCGGGCCGCGAGCTTTACCGGATGGCGTCGCTGTTGCGCGCCCGCTTCGATCTGGTCGGAACGGCGCGGCCGTTCCTCGACGGGCTCTGGGCCCAGTGGCAGGAGACGACGGTCCTGTGCGTCTACAATCCGACCAGCCGGACCGGCTCGATCGTCGACGTCAAGCTGACCACCCACCCTTTGCGCTTCGCGATCGAGCTGGGGATGGAGCTGGCGCTGCCGTGGGGCTCGCTCGGCCAGGCGATGCTCGCGCACCTCGCGCCCGCCGACGTGGATGCCGTCCTGCGCACCGCGTCGATCGGACCGCTCAGCGGGCGGCCGCTGCCGCCGCGGCCCGAGATCCTCGCCGAGCTCGGCCGGATCCGGGAGCGCGGCTATGCGGATTATTTCGACCCCAATTACGACGTGGCCGGGGTGGCGGCGCCCTTGTTCGGCCGGGACGACGTGCTGATCGGCTGCCTCGGCATCACCATGCCGTCGCAGCGCTTCGAGCTGCACGACCGCGACGGCATGACCGAGGCCGTGCGCGCCGCCGCCGCGCAACTGAGCGAGCTGCTCGCCATCCAGGCCTGAGCGGCCCCACCCCTTCGGTGTTCATGGATCCCGGCATTCGCCGGGATTTGACTGTCTGACAAGCTGGTCGATAATTCCGTATAGCGGAATTACAGTTCTGGTATTCGGAATCAGCTTGACGTGTTGATCAATCAACATAGTGTGCTTCGGGCAGGCGCCCGACAGAGGCGCCGGTCAAACGGGGAGGGACAGGATGAACGCGAGAGATCGTTTCGGCCGCCTGCTGCAGGGCATTTCCATGACCGCACTTGCCGGGGGGCTCGGCGTGGCGACCCCGGCGCTGGCGCAGGAGGCGCCTGCCACGACGCCGGGCGCTAGCGCGGCCGCGCCGGCGCCGAATGCGGCCGACGATCCGAACATCATCATCGTCACCGCACAGTTCCGCGAGCAGAATGTGCAGGACACGCCGCTGTCGATCACCGCGGTCACCGGCCAGACGCTCGAGGCGCGCGGCCAGACCGACCTGGCCGATATTGGCGCCTATGCGCCCAATGTGACGTTGCGCGAGGCGCCGGCGACCTACGGCCCTTCGGTCGCCGCCTATATTCGCGGCGTCGGCCAGCGCGACACGACCTTCGCGCTCGAGCCCGGCGTCGGCCTCTATATCGACGACGTCTATTACCCCACCATGCAGGGGACATTGATCGAGCTGATCGACCTCGAACGGGTCGAGATATTGCGCGGGCCGCAGGGGACGCTCGCCGGACAGAATTCGATCGGCGGCGCGATCCGCCTCTATTCGCGTCGCCCCGACGCAAGCAACAGCGGCTATGTCCAGGCGACCTATGGCAGCTACGACCGGATGGAATTGCGCGCCGCCCACAATTTCACCCTCGCCGACGGCCTCTATGCCCGCCTCTCCGGCACGGCGGCGCGGCGCGACGGCTTCATCACCCGCTACGATTATCGCTGCACCCATCCCAACGTGAACGTGCCGAGCTCGGTGACCGAGCGGGACTGTCGGCTCGGCACCGAAGGCGGCCGGGACTATATCGCCGGCCGCCTCGCATTGCGCTGGGAGCCGACCGACCGGATCTCGCTCGACATCGTCGCCGACGTCACCGAGGACAGCAGCGAGGTCGGCCCGACCACCCTGCTCTATGTCGGCCAGACCGCGGTGCCCGGGTCTGCGGTGACCGGATCGACCGCGACCGCGCCTTATCTGCTGAACGGCGTTCCCTATGGCGGGCCGACCGGATCGATCTTCGTCTCCTATTCGCCTTATGGAAACTTCGCGCTCGATCCGTTCAGCTCCAGCCCCTATATCAGCTATGAGAATTACACCGATCTCGCCCCGCGCGACGGCAGCGCGCCGTGGCAGGCGCCGCTCACCGGATCGGTGGACAGCTGGGGGGTCTCGGCCAATCTCCAGATCGAGCTCGCCGACCATCTCAACCTGGTCTCGATCACCGGCTATCGCCGCTTCGACGGCAATTATTCCTCGGCGGACGGCTCTCCCTTCAGCGCGACGATGATCGCCAACCGGGTGTTCAACCGCCAGTTCAGCGAGGAGCTGAGGCTCACCGGCCAGATCGCCGACATCGTCAACTTCACGATCGGCGGCTTCTATTTCAACAAGCGCAGCCGCAACGTCTCGCGGGTCACACTGCCGACGCTCAATTTCATCGAGGACAATTCTATTCCGGCCGAGACGATCGCCGCCTTCGCCAATGTCGAGGTCACGCCCACCGAGGGGCTGAGCCTGATCGTCGGCGCCCGCTACACGGACCAGGAGAAGAGCTTCCATTACGGCCGCTTCGGCGTGCCCGGATCGTCGACGGGCGGCGCCGCGCCGCCGTCGGTGGCCGGGCTGAATGGCCTGGTCGGCAGGTTCCAGGGCCATCGCGTCGATTACCGGGCCGCCGTCCAGTATCGCTTCAACGACCAGCTGATGACCTACGCCCAGTTCTCGACCGGCTTCAAGGGCGGCGGCATCAACGCCCGCCCGTTCTTCATCACCCAGGCGCTGCCCCACAATCCCGAGACGCTCGAAGCCTACGAGGTCGGCTTCAAGAGCGACTGGCTGGATCGCGCGGTGCGGCTCAACGTCTCGGGCTTCTGGAACAATTACAGCGATATATTGGTGACCGTATCGTCATGTCCGCTGACCGGATCGCCGGCGGCCCCCTGCGCGCTGCCGCTCAATGCCGGCGAGGCCAGGGTCCGCGGACTGGAGGCGGAGCTGACGGTGCGGCCGATGCGGGGCCTCCAGATCGACGCGTCGCTCGCCTATCTCGATTTCGAATATCGATCGATCCTGCCGCAGGCCGCGAATTCGGGGATCGGCCTGGAGGACAAGGGCCAATATATCCAGCCCTGGCAATGGAGCCTCGGCGCGCAATATGGCTTCGACGTCGGCTTCGGCACGATGACGGCGCGGGTCGACGTCAATTTCGAGGACGATTTCGAGCGCAACGCCAACAACGTCAACGCGGCCAATGGCGGCATCGACATTTTCGGCCATATCGAAGATCGGACCCTGATCAACGCGCGGCTCGCGTGGCGCGACCGCAGCGAGAATTGGCAGGTGGCGGTGGAAGTGCGCAACCTCACCGACCGGCTTTATTATACCGACGTGTTCGACAATCGCGGCTCGACCCAGTCGATCCAGGGCCGGCCCGGCGAGCCGCGGACCTGGTCGGTGACGTTGCGGCGGAATTTCTAGTAAAGGTGCGGGGACGCGCCGGCGTCCCCTTTTTGTCTGCAGGAGTAGCTTGGTGACCAGCGTTCTCGACCTTCGGCGGTCCGCCGACATGTCCACGGCCCGCGGGACGCTCGTCGCCGGCCTGCCCATGCCGGAATTCCGGCGCATCCGGGTCGAGCCGATCTCCGGCGCGTGCGGCTGCGAGATCGGGGGCGTAGACCTCAGCCGCCCGCTCGACGCCGAGACGCTGGCGGAGGTGATGATCGCGTTCGAGCATTTCCTGGTGCTCGTCTTCCGCGACCAGGATCTGACGCCGGACCAGCACAAGGCCTTTTCGCGCCTGTTCGGCGAGATCATCGAGCTGCCGCAGGCGCCGACCTATGGCGCCCATCAGGACATGCAGGAAGTCCGCCGCGAGGCCGACGAGCCGGAAAACGTCGTGCCGAGCTTCGAGAATTTCCATACCGACAGCCCGTTCCTGCTGCGGCCGCCGCTCGCCATCGTCATGCGCGCGCTCGAAGTGCCCGCTTATGGCGGCGATACCGCCTTTTCGAACGGCTATCTGGTCTACGAGCATTTGTCCGAGGGGATGAAGGCTCTGCTCGACGGCCTGGAGATCGTCTATTCCGGCAGGCATATCTGGGCGAACAACCAGAAGCTGCCGCCGGAGAAGCGCCTGCGCCTGCGCGAGGGCCACGGCTTCACCGAGGACGAGCTCGAGAACGTGCATCCCGCGGTCCGCGCCCATCCGCGCACCGGGCGCAAGGCGCTCTACGCGACGACAGCCTATTTCCAGCGCTTCGTCGGCTGGAGCGAGGAGGAAAGCCGGGCATTGCTGGATTATCTGCAGAGCCTCGCCCAGCGCCTCCATTATCATTGCCGGGTCAAATGGCGGAAGGACACCTTGATCGTCTGGGACAATCGCTTCCTGCTCCATCGCGGCATCCACGACTTCAAATATGAGCGCCGTCACCTGATCCGGACCACGGTGATGGGCGAACGGCCGATCGGCCCGGCCGATGCCGCCGGCTGATCGCGCGGCCAGGCGATGAAGGTCAGCGCCGCGATCGCGGAGATCCTGAAGCGCGAAGGCGTCGACATCATTTTCGGCTATCCGCGCAACGCGGTGCTCGAAGCCGCGGCCGAAGCCGGCATCCGCCCGATCATCGTGCGCCAGGAGCGCACCGGCCTGCATATGGCCGACGCGATGTCGCGGCTGACGCGAGGGCGGCGGATGGGCGTCTTTGCCATGCAGCACGGCCCGGGCGCGGAAAATGCCTATGGCGGCGTCGCCCAGGCATGGTCGGAATCGGTGCCCTTGCTGGTCCTGCCCCAGGGCTATGCGCGCCGCCTCGCGCATGTGCCCGACAATTACAATTCGGTCCGATCGATGCGCGACATCACCAAATCGGCCGAGCCGATCACCGAGGCCGGCGAGACCGCGAACATAATGCGCCGGGCGTTCACCCAGTTGCGCAACGGCAGGCTGCGGCCGGTGCTGGTCGAGATGCCGTGGGACCTGCTCGGCGAGGCGCTGCCGGCGCCGCTCGATTACCGGCCGGTGGTGCGGACCCGATCGGCGCCCGATCCCGACGCGGTGCGCCAGGCCGCCGCCATGCTCGTCGCCGCCGAGCAGCCCGTCATCTTTGCCGGGCAGGGCGTGCATTGGGCCGAAGCCTATGACGAGCTGAAGGCGCTCGCCGAACTGCTCGGCGCGCCGGTGGGAACGAGCCTGGCCGGCAAGAGCAGCTTCGACGAAACCCACCCTCTCGCGCTCGGCGCCGGCGGCGCGGCCGTGCCGGGCCAGCTTCGCCACTTCCTCGACGCCGCCGACGTCATCCTCGGCATCGGCTGCAGCTTTTCGGAGACGGCGTTCGGAGTCCGCATGCCGGCGGGGAAGAGGATCATCCACGCGACGCTCGATCCGGCGGATCTCAACAAGTCGCTGGTCTGCGAGCAGGCGCTGATCGGCGACGCGAAGCTCAGTCTTGCCATGCTGGTCGATGCCTGCCGCGATCTGATCGCGGCGCCGCGCGACCCCGGCCCGGCGATGCGCGAGATCGCCGCGGTCGAGGCCGCGTGGATGACGAGCTGGCTGCCGCTGCTCAATTCCGACGAGACCCCGCTCAACCCCTTTCGCGTGCTCTGGGAGCTGCAGCAGATCGTCGACAAGGCGAACACGATCATCACCCACGACGCCGGCAGCCCGCGCGACCAGCTCACGCCCTTCTGGAAGAGCGTCGCGCCGCTTTCCTATATCGGCTGGGGCAAGACGACCCAGCTCGGCTACGGCCTCGGCCTGGCGATGGGCGCCAAGCTCGCCTGCCCCGACAAGCTGTGCATCAACGTCTGGGGCGACGCGGCGATCGGCTTCACCGGCATGGATTTCGAGACCGGGGTGCGCGAGCGCATCCCGATCCTCTCGATCCTCCTGAACAATTCAGCGATGGCGGTCGAGCTCGACCAGATGCCGGTGGCGACCGAGCGCTACCGCTCGACCGACATTTCCGGCGATTACGCCGCTCTGGCACGCGCGCTCGGCGGCCATGGCGAGCGGGTGACCGACGTCGCCCAGATCGCGCCGGCGATCAGGCGCGGGATCGCGGCGACCGAAGCGGGCCGGCCGGCGCTCGTCGAGTTCATCACGGCGAAGGAGCAAAGGGCGTCGCGGCTGTGACGGCGGCTCCGGACAGCGCCGCTGACCCGCCGCACTCCGACTGGAGCCTCCCCACCGTCTATTCGCTCGGCTTCCTCTGCCTGATCTCGGTGTTCAATTATCTGGATCGTTCGCTGCTCGGCCTCGCCTTGCCGTCGATCAAGATCGAGATGCAGGCTTCGGATACCGCGCTCGGGCTTGTCTCAGGGCTCGCCTTCGTCCTGTTCTACGCAATCCTCGGCGTGCCGATCGCCTGGGCGGCGGATCGATGGAACCGGCGCAACATCATCGCGATCGGCTTCGCCTTCTGGAGCCTGATGACCGCGCTCACCGGCTATGTCGGCAATATCTGGCAGCTTGCGGCGGCGCGTTTCCTGATGGGGGCGGGCGAAGCCTCCTGCCTGCCGCCCTCCAATGCGATCATCTCGGATCTGTTCCGCAAGGCGCGGCGGCCGCTGGCGCTGGCGATCTTCGGCACGGCGAATTCGATCGCCTTCATCGCGCTGTTCCCGATCGCCGGGTGGATCGCCCAGAATCATGGCTGGCGCATGATGTTCGTCGCCGCCGGCGCGCCCGGGCTCGTCCTGGCGCTGGTCTTCTATTTGACCGTCAGGGAGCCTGTTCGCGGCGCCCAGGAGGCGAAGCCCGGCGCGATCGCGGCGGAGGATTTCCGGCCGACCCTCCGGTTCCTCGCCGGCTCGCGCACCTATGTGCTGCTCCTCGCCGGCGTGACCCTGATGGGCGCCAACATCTTCGCCGCCGGCACCTGGACGCCGACCTTCCTCAATCGCGTCCATGCCATGGGCGTTGCCGAGGTCGCCGCCTCGATCGGGCCGGTGCGCGGCCTGCTCGGCGCCGTCGGCATCCTTGCCGGCGGCTTCGTCATCGACCGGCTCATCCCGGCGCGGGCGCGCTGGCGTATCCGCCTTCCGGCGCTGGCCTGCATCCTCGCCGGCCCGGCCGAGGCCCTGTTCCTGCTCGGCGACGCGCACTGGCTGTGGATGCTCGGCTTCGGCCTGACCAGCTTCTTCACCCTCCTGCACCAGGGGCCGATCTACGCCGCGACCATGGACGTCGCCCGGGTCCGCATGCGCGCCCTGGCCATCGCAATCCTGCTGTTCTGCGCGAGCCTGCTCGGCCAGGTCGTCGGCCCGCTCGCCGTCGGAATTCTCAACGACGCGCTGCAGCCCTCGTTCGGCGCCCAGGCCATCCGCTATTCGCTGCTGATCATCGCCGTCACGCCAATTCTCGCCGGCATGTGCTTCTGGGCGGCGGCCTCGCATTATGTCGCCGACATGGAGCGCGCCGGAAATGCCTGACGCTGGGCCTGGTCCTGCGGGACCAGGCGACCGGCCCGCCGCTCCGGCCGAACGGCGCATGGTCACCGACTGGATGGCGAAGCCTTGCCGGGCACCGGTCGAGGGGGCGCGCGCCGAGGCAGGCGGGCCACGCGGTCCGGTCGGGCCTCCCTAGGGACTGGCCGGGGGCGATGCGTCGGCCGCGTCATCCTCGAGATGCCAGGCGCGGTCGAGCCCGGACAGGAACTGAAAGCCGTTCTCGACATGCTGGCGCATCGCCCTTTCGGCGGCGTCGGGGTCGCCGGTCTGGATGGCGGAAAGGATGAGCCGGTGATCGGCCGCGGCCGAGCGCAGCCGCTCGCCATTGTAGAAGGTCTCGAAGACGAGATGGTGCAACGGCGTCGTCAACCGCTGCACCAGGCCCTGCAGCACGAAATTGCCGGCGCCTTCCATGATCAGGCTGTGCCATTGCGCGTTGAGCCGGCCGAAGCGCTCGCCGCGATTGTCCTCGACGCAGCGCTCGATCTCCTCGGTGACCTCGACCAGACGGGCGAGCAATTCGGGATTGATGTTGCGCGCGCAATCGGCGGCGCCGGCGCCTTCGAGGACGCTGCGGGTGCGATAGACCATCTTCACTTCGTCGAGGCTTGCGCTGCGCACCGAGGCGCCGCGATATTCCTCGATCTCGACCAGCCCTTCGGTCTCGAGCCGCTGGAAGGCTTCGCGGACCTTGCCGCGGCTCGCGCCCGTCTGGCGGATGATCTCGACCTCGACGAGGCGCTGGCCGGCGACGAGGCGGCGGGCGCGGATCATGTTGCGGATCCAATCGGCGACATCCGCTCCGGACGGCCCGCGCATGTTAAGCGGCTGGAATTGCTCGGCCATCTTCTCCTCCGCCAACATCAATAAAATCGTCAACAATATTATCAATCACTTTTTGATTGTCAGACGGCGCGGACAGGCGAATTCAGGAGCCCATAAGGGGAGGAAGGGATTTGGCCGTGCTTCGATTTGCGGCATCGCTGCTGGCGATCACGGCCGTGCCCGCCGGGGCGCGCACCTATCCCGACGTGGTCCGCGACTCGCGTTACGTCGCCGTGCGCGACGGCACCCGGCTCGCGGTCAACATCTACCGGCCCGCCGACGGCGACCGCCCGGCCGCCGAACGGCTGCCGGTGATCTTCGCCTTCACTCCCTATCGCGCCCGCTATCGCGCCGAGGACGGGCACATCGCTGAGCTCGCGCTGGGCGACCAGCTGGCGCTGCGCAGCCTGATCCGCTCCGGCTATGTCGTCGCCGTCGCCGACATCAGGGGCAAGGGCGCGTCGTTCGGCGCGCGGCGGGGATTCCAGGACCGGACCGAAGCACGCGACGGCCATGACCTGGTCGAATGGCTGGCGCGCCAGCCTTATGCGAGCGGGCGAGTCGGCATGATCGGCTGCTCCTATCTCGGCGGCACGACCTTCCACACCGCGACCACCGCGCCGCCCTCGCTGCGCGCGATCTTCGTCGGCGCGTCGGACCTCGACAAATATGGCTTCGTGCGGCGCGGCGGGATCACTGCCCAGTTCAACACGCGGCCGGACGAGCCCCCGTCGGTCGACCTCGCCAGCCTGCCGGTCGACGGCGATGGCGACGGCCGCCTGCTCCGCGAAGCGGTGGCGCAGCACGCCGGCAACACGCCGATGGCGCCGCTCTGGTATGGCATGCCCCATCGCGACAGCGTCTCGCGTTTCACCGGCAACGCCTTCTGGCAGGAAGCTTCGGTCTATACCTATCTGGCGGCGCTGCGCCGGTCCCGGATCGCCACCTATTTCTGGGGCAATTGGCAGGACGAGCCGACCGGCCAGGTGATCCTGAGCGCGGCCAATACCGGCGGGCGCTTCCTCGCCGGCCCGGGCAGCCATTGCGTGCCGCCGCCGGGGTTCGACTTCACCGGCGAGATCCAGCGCTATTTCGACCAATATCTGAAGGACGTCCCCGCCGGGCCGGCCGGGCGGACTCGCGCAACCTATTGGGTGGAAGGCGAAGGCTGGGTCCGTTCCGCCCGCCTGCCGGGCGCGGACGCAGCCTACCGGACCTGGTATCTGTCCGGCGCGCGCAGCCACAGCGCGCAATCGGCCAATGACGGGACGCTGAGCGCCAGCGCCGACGCCGCGGGACGGGACAGCTTCACGGTGGATTACCGCCTGCCGCCGGCCGAAGCTTTCGCATTCTGGGCGCGGCCGATGGACGCGCACGGGCTGAGCTACACGACGCCGCCGCTTGCCGGGCCGCTGCGCCTGGTCGGCTTTCCGGTCGCCGAGATCGTCGCCAGCGTCGACCGGTCGGACGCGCATGTCTGGGCCTATCTCGACCAGGTCGACGCGGCCGGCCATGCCGAGGTCGTCGCCTTCGGCCGGCTCGCCTTCTCGCACCATCGCCTGGGCCGCGCGCCGTTCGCGAATTTCGGCCTGCCCTGGCATTCCGGCCTGGCGCGCGACGTCGGCCCGGTCAGGCCCGGCGCGCCCGTCCGGATGGCGATCGAACTGACGCCGGTGGCGCGAGTCGTGCCGGCCGGGGCGCGGCTGAGGCTCACCATCGCCGGCGCGGACCCGCGCCAGCGCAATCTCGCCGACATCCGCCAGGATCCGCCGCCGGTGATCTCGGTGCTGCGGGGTGCGCCAAACCCGTCCCGCCTCCGGCTGCCGGTAAGCGACGAACGATAAAATTAAAAAATCATTGGGGAGAGCCAGACCATGACCAAGAGGATTTTTCGCAAGCGTGCCGATTTCCGGGCGCTGAGCCTGGTTTCGAGCTGCGCCGCGATCGCGATCGCGTCGACGCCTGCGCGCGCGCAGGACACGGCCAGGACGGATGCGGCCGCAGCGCCGGCCGAAAGCGACATCGTCGTGACCGGAAGCCGGGTGCGCGGATCGGCGCCGGTCGGCCAGACGGTGATCAGCCTGGGCCGCAGCGACATCGAATCCTCGTCGGCGGCAACCATCGATCGCGTGATCCGCGAATTGCCGCAGGTCCTGGACCTCGGCGTCTCGGAGAATTCGCGCGCGCAGGCGGGCGGCTCCGGCAACATCGTCTACGGCAACACGATCAACCTGCGCGGCATCGGGCCCTATGCGACCCTGGTCATCATCGATGGACACCGGGTCGTCAACAACAGCCGCTCGACCGATCCCTCGGTACTGCCCTCGCTTGGCGTTGAGCGGATCGAGGTCGTCGCCGACGGAGCCTCGGCGGTCTACGGCTCCGATGCGATCGCCGGCGTGGTCAATCTGATTCCGCGCCGCAACCTCAACGGCGTCGAGGCCTTCGCCCGCGCCGGCGTTTCCGACGGCGGCGACTTCCACGAATATGCGTTCGGCGCCGCGGTCGGCAGGGTGTTCAGCCGGGGCCAGATCATGATCGCCTATGAGCATGTCCAGCGATCGGCGCTGAGCGGCGACGACCGCGACTTCTTCGTCGGCGACCAACGGCCGTTCGGCGGCGGCGACTATCGCTTCACCCGTTGCGCCCCGGGGACGATCATCGCCGGCGGCACCAGCTATGCGATCCCGACCAACGGCGTGACCCAGGCGACGGCCGGCGCGCTGGTCGCCGGCACCAGCAATTTGTGCACCGAAACCGCGGCGCAGGACCTGATCCCGCGCCAGTCCTACGATTCGGTCAACGGCACCGGCACGTTCGAGCTGACCGACTGGCTCTCCGTCTTCGCCGACGGCTTCTATTCGAAGCGCGATTTCTATCGGCGGAGCAATTTCACCAGCGCGCGCATGACCGTGCCCCAGACCAACGCCTTCTTCGTGCGGCCCGCGGGATTTGCCGGCACCAGCTATACGCTGGACTATCGCTTCACCGAGCTGCCGTTCAACGACAGCAGCGGCTATGGCGAAAGCTGGCAGGTGACGCCCGGCATCAGGATCAGATTGCCGCACGACTGGCAGCTGGAGGCGCTGGTCGGGGTCGGCCGGACCCATGATTTCTCTGGCAGCTATTTCGGGCTCAACTCGGCGGCGCTCAACGCGGCGCTGGCGAGCGCCGATCCGGCCACCGCCTTCGATCCCTATGGCCTGCGCCGCACCAATGCAGCGGTTCTCGCCAACCTTGGCAACCAGATCTTCCTTGCCCCGACGGACGGCAAGCTCACTGCTTATGAAGTGCGGGCCAATGGCAGCGTCATCGACCTGCCCGGCGGCGCGGTGCGGGTCGCCGTCGGCTATGAGCGCCAGCAGTTCGACGTCGGCCTGGGCTCGGCCCGCGGCGGCCCGACCACGCCGATCGTGTTCCGCAATTTCGGGCGCGACGTCGATTCGGTCTATGGCGAAATCTACGTGCCGATCTTCGGCGCGGCCAATGCGACCGGTGGCCTGCAGCGGCTCGAGCTCAACGCCGCGATCCGCTACGACCGCTACAGCGACGTCGGCGACACGACCAATCCCAAGTTCGGGATCAACTGGTCGCCGGTGCGCGGCCTGACCATCCGGGCCAATTACAGCACCGCCTTCCGCGCGCCGACGATCCCGGAAATCTATGGAAACAGCAACAATCTGTTCAACCAGAATTACCTGAATCCGGCCGGCGGCGCGGCCATCCCCGGTGTCGCTTTGTCCGGGCAGAATCTCGACCTGAAGCCGGAGACCGCGCGGAGCTGGTCGATCGGCGCCGAGCTCGCTCTGGTCCCGGGCCTGACCGTCGAAGCGACCTATTTCGACATCGACTATCGCAACCAGGTCAGCGCCTATCTGTCCGATCTCGCCATATTGAGCCGGGAGCCGCAATTCGCCGGAACCGGGATCATCCTGCGCGGCGCCGCCGCGGCCAACAGGGTGATCGAGCTGATCGCACAGGGCATCGCGCCGGTCGGGGCGTTCCCGGGCGGCAATCCGGCCAACGTCACCGTGTTCGTCGACGGCCGCAGCCAGAACCTGGCCCGATCGATCACCCGCGGCGTGGATTTCAACATCGTCTATCATGCCGATCTCGACGCGGACGATCAGTTGACCTTCGCCGCATCCGGAACCTATCTGACCAGCTACCACGTCGCGCAGACGCCGGCGGCGCCTTTGCTCGATCAGCGCAATCTGATCTTCAGGCCGCTGACCTTCCGCGCCCGCGCCAGCGTCACTTGGGACCATGGCCCGTTCTCGGCCCGGCTGCTGGCGAGCCATGTCGGCGGCTACACCAACAACGTGCCCGCCATCGTGCAGGAGGTGCACGCCTACACGCCGCTGGACCTTTCTTTGACTTGGCGGCTGGACGCCGCCGGCGTCGGCAGGACCGTGCTGAGCCGGCTGAGCATCACGCTCGACGTCCGCAACCTGCTCGATTCCGGGCCGCCTTATGTGAACATCGCGCCAAGCGTGAACGGCAGCGGCGGTTACGACGCGACCGCGGCGAATCCGATCGGGCGGGTTTTCGGAGTCACCGCGCGCATGGCGCTTTGATCCGGTCTGTTGCACGATCAGCCAGCCAGTTTTGTCGAGACCGCAGGAAGCATGAAGCCGATTACGATCGTCGCAACCGGGGATTTGATCCTCGACGTGCCGGACGCCGACCACTGGCTGGCGGCGATCGCCCCGGTGCTGCGATCGGCGGATCTTGCGATCGGCCACCTCGAAGTGCCGCATGGGACGAGCAGGTTCGAGGCGGCCGGCGACGTTCCCGCGCCGGCGGCGGCGCCGGAAAATGTCGCGGCGATCGCGCGGGCGGGCTTCGACGTGGTGACGCTGGCCGGCAATCACATCGCCGATTGCGGGGCCGAGGGGATCGCCGAGACGCGCGCGCTGCTCGACGCCGCCGGGATCGGCCATTGCGGGGCCGGGCCGGATGCCGAATCCGCCTTCGCGCCCTGGATCGGCGAGGCGGGCGGGATCCGCGTCGGCCTGCTGAGCTACAATTGCGTCGGCCCGGAATTCGCCTGGGCGCAAGCGGACCGGGCCGGATGCGCCTATCTGCGCATCGCCACCGAGGACGGCGCCCCGATCGCGCCGGCGGCCCGGCTCGACCGGGTCACCGACGAAGCGCGGGCACGGCTCGCCGGCGATATCGCGGCCCTGAGGGAGCAAGCGGACATCGTCCTGGTGGCGCTGCACAAGGGGCTCGTCCACGTCCCGGCCCGGCTGGCGCCTTATGAGCGGGAACTGGCGCGCGCCGCGATCGAAAGCGGCGCCGATGCGGTGCTCAGCCATCATGCCCATATCGTGCGCGGCATCGAATTCGTGAACGGAAGGCCGGTCTTCCACGGCCTCGGCAATGGCTGCGTCGTCACCCACGCCCTTTCGCCCGGCCAGGACCATGCGCTGCGCGCCGCCTGGGTCGAGCGGCGCAAGGCGCTGTTCGGCTTCGAGCCCGACCCGGCCTATACGCTTGCGCCTTTTCACCCCGAAGCCGTCAACGGCTTCATGGCCCGCCTCACCGTCTCGGCCGACGGCGTGGTCGAGGCCGGCATCGTCCCCGTCGACATCGTCGCGCCGGGGCGTCCCGAGCCGGCGCGCGAACCGCGCGCGAGCGAGATCAGGCGCTATGTCGAACGAATCACATCGGCGGCCGCGCTGCCGTCGATCGGGATCGGCGCCGACAATCGCGTGGCGGCCGCCTGATGATCGCGCGCACCTACCGTCTGGCGATCTGGCTTGGCGGCCTCGCCTTGCTCGCGGCGGCGATGATCGACACGGTCTCGGTCACCGGGCGCAATCTGGGATCGGGTTTCCACGGCTCGATCGAGCTGATCCAGGCCGCGGTCCTGGTCGCCGGTGCGATCGCGCTTGCCATTGCCGTCGGCAGCCGCACTTATGCGCGCGTCCACCTGCTGACCGAAAGGGTGTCGGACAGCGGCAAGCTCTGGATGGAGCGCGCCGCGATCGTCCTGGTCGCGCTCTTCTTCCTGTTCATCCTCGCCGGCTCGACCTGGATCGCGGCCGATTTGTGGAGCGGCCAGGAGCTCAGCGAAGTGATGGGCGTGCCGTGGCGCTGGATGCGCCTGTTCGCCAATCTGTGCTTCGTCGCCGCGATCCTCATCGCGCTGCGCCAGCTCTGGGGGCCGCGCCGATGATGGCGAGCCCCGAAACCGGCCTGGTCGGCGTCGCAATCCTGCTCGTCCTGCTCGTGCTCGGCGTGCCGATCGGCGCCGCGCTTGGCCTCGTCGGGATTGGCGGCCTGGTGCTGATCCTCGGCTTCGAGCCGGCCCTGATCAAGACCGGCGTCACCGCGATCGACACGCTGACGCGCTACGAACTGGGGACCTTGCCGCTGTTCATGATGATGGCCCATCTGCTGCTGTCCGCCAATGCCAGCCGCGACCTGTTCGACGCGGCGTCGCGGCTAGTCGGCCATCGCCGCGGCGGGCTTGCCTATGCGGCGATCGGCGGCTGCGCGAGCTTCGGCGCGATCAACGGTTCGAGCCTCGCCACGACCGCGACCGTCGGCCTCGTCGCGCTGCCCGAGATGCGCGCCCGCGGCTATGCGCCGGGCTTCGCCGCCGGCACGATCGCGGCGGGCGGCACGCTCGGCCAGCTGATCCCACCCTCCGGCGCACTGATCGTCTACGGCATCGTCGCCGAGCAATCGCTGGGCAAGCTGTTCGCCGCGGCCTTGATCCCGGCCGCGCTCCAGATCCTGCTTTATGTCGTCGCGGTCGCGGTCGTCGTGCGGCTGCGCCCGGGGATCGCACCGCCGAGCGAGCGGCGCGGCTGGAGCGAGCGGCTGACCGCCCTGATCCGCGTCGCCGATCTGCTGCTGCTGATCGTGCTGGTCATCGGCGGCATCGCCCTAGGCTGGTTCAGCCCGTCCGAGGCGGCCTCGATCGGCGTGGCCGGCTCGCTGCTGCTGACCGCGCGGCGCGGACAGCTCAATCGCAACTCCCTGTTCCGCGCCTTCGAGGAGACGCTGCGGACCAGCGGCATGATCCTCCTGGTGATCATCGGCGCATTGATCTTCTCGGTGTTCCTGAGCGTGACCGGGCTTGCCGAAACGATCGGGGCGACCGTGACCGGGCTCGGGCTTGGCCAGGCGGCGACCCTGGTGCTGGTGGCAATCATCCTGCTTCTGCTCGGCTCGATGCTCGACGGGCTTGGACTGATGCTGCTGGCGACGCCGATCCTGTCGCCGGTCGTGACCAGCGTCGGCATGTCGGAAATCTGGTTCGGCATCTTCCTGATCCGGGCGATGGAGATCGGCTTCATCCATCCGCCGCTCGGCCTCAACCTCTACGTCATGCAGGGCGTGGCGCCGGACATACCGGTCGCGCGCATCTTTCGAGGAGTCGCACCCTTCCTGCTCACCGACTTTCTCAGCCTCGCCTTGTTCATCGCCTTTCCGGTCCTGATCACCGGCCTGCCGCAATGGGCCGGCCTGTGAAGCCGATCGCAAGCCTTGGTTGCGACCTGCCGCTGGCGCTGCTCGCGGCGACGGGCCGCTATGCCGGCCCGATCCGTTTCGATGCCGACCGCCCTACGCCCTGGGCGGAGCAATGGCTTGAAAGCAAGTTCGCGCCCTGGACCTTCCAGATCCTGGAGGACTGGCGGGCGGGTGCGCTCGACCATCTCGACGCCATCATTTTCTCGCGCGGCGACGACAGCTGCCAGCGCCTTTATTATTATGCCTGCGAGCTGCGCCGCACCGGCGAAGTGGAAGGGCCGGAGCCGATCATCTTCGACGTCGCCCACATCCCGCGGGACAGCAGCATCGCCGCGACCGTCGCGGCGGTCCGGACGCTGGCCGACCGGCTTGGCGTCACGGAGGGTGGATTGGCGGCCGCCCTGGCCGCGCCAATATCGGACCGTCGGCGCGACGATCCGGCGGGCCGCCGCTTTTGCCTGATCGCGGGGACGCTGCCGCCGGACCGGCGCCTTCATCGCGCCATCGAGGCCGCCGGCTGGGCGGCGGACGGCGAGACGCTTCCGGAGAATTGGCGCGCCGAGCCGGCGGTGGCCGAGCCGGGCACGGGCGGCGCCTTCGAGCGCCTGGGCCGCGCGATCCATCAGGCCAATTCCGGACCTCGATCCTTCCATGACAGGGTCGCGGCCCTGGTCGCGCGCACCCGGGCGACCGGCGCCGAGGCCGCGATCCTGTGGTTCTGCGAGCATGACGAAGCCGAGGCCTGGCACTCTCCTGCCATGCGGCGCGCGCTCGCGGCCGAAGCGATGCCCTGCCTGACCCTCACGCGCCGCGACTGGCGCGCGGCCGACGGGGCCCTCGACGAGATCGCGGCCTTCCTGCGCGAGCTTCCGTCATGAGGCCGCTGCTCGGCCATCGCGTCGCCGCCCTGGGCGCGACGCCGCAGCGTGCGCTGGCCCGCTATCTCGCCTCGCTTGGCGCGACGATCGTCGACACGATCGACGGCGCGTCCTTCGTGCTCGACGACGATGAGGTGGATGCCGTCGCGGACGGGCCGCTGCCCGACGACGTGATCCACGTATCGGTGACCACGTTCGGACGGGGCGGGGCGCGCTCCGGATGGGCCGGGGGCGAGATCGTCGCGTCGGCGATGGGCGGCGCGCTTCGGCTGACCGGGGAGCCCGGCCGCGCACCGGTCAAGGAAGCGCTCGACGCCTGCACCTTCCATGCCGACATGGTGGGCGCCGCCGGCGCGATGGCCGCGCATTTCGCGCGCGGCACGCACGGGCGCGGCCAGCATGTCGACGTCTCCATCCAGCAGGTCGCCTTCAGCCGGAACGTGAGCGGCATTCTCGCCTGGCAGTTCGATCGCAGGAAGCTCGATCGGGCCGGAGGCTGCATCGCCTATGGCAAGGCGCGGATCCGCGCGATCTGGCGCCTCGCCGACGGCTGGTGCTTCCATTCGTTGATGACCGGCCGGATCGGGGCTCCCGCAAATGCCGCCCTTTCGGACTGGATGGACGAGGCCGGGTGCCGCAACCCGCTGCGCGGCGTCGACTGGCTACGCTATGACAGATCGGCGCTACCGGCGGACACGCGGGCGGAATGGGAGGAGGCGATCGCCACCTTCTTCGCCGGCCGGACGAAGCGGGACATCGCGACCGAAGGGCTTCGCAGGGGAATCAACGCCTGCGTCCTCAACGAGCCGGCGGACGTGCTCGCCGACCCCCATCTCGCGGCGCGCGGATTCCTGGACACGCCGTCCGGCCTGCCGGAGCGGTTCGCCAGCTTCCGCGAGGGATCCCCCGCGGCCGCACCCGCAATTCACCCTGGAGCAAGGCCGGGGCCGTTGTCCGGCCTGCGCGTCCTGGACTTCGCTTGGGCGCTGGTCGGATCGATCACCACCAAGACGCTTGGCGACCTCGGGGCGGAGATCGTCAAGATCGAAAGCAGCGCGCGGCCCGATCTCGCCCGCCTTGATGTCCAGGTCTCGGCCTCACGCGCCGGCAATTTCGACGACAAGCCCTGGTTCGCGCACCTCAACAGCTCCAAGCGCAGCCTCGCCCTCGATATGAAGCGGCCCGAGGCCCGCGCCATCCTCGAGCCGCTGATCGACTGGGCAGACGTCGTCGTCGAGAATTTCTCGCCGGGCACGATGGCGAAGCTCGGGCTGGACTATGATTCGCTGGTGCAGCGCAATCCGGCGATCGTGATGGTCTCGGGCAGCGTCTTCGGCCAGACTGGCCCGCTTGCCAGGGAATGGGGCGTGGACGGGACCGGCGGCGCGCTGTCGGGGCGGACCTTCCTCACCGGCGAGCCGGGGCGCGATCCGGTCATCCCCGGCGCCATTCCCTATGGCGACGTGATCGTGCCCTATGTGATGGCCGCGAGCGTCGCGGCTGCATTGCAGCACCGCCGGCAGACGGGAAGGGGCAGCCATATCGATGCGTCGATGTACGAGATCTGCGTGCAGCAGATGCGCGATTCTCTGGCCGAGGCGCGCGCCGGGGGCCGGCCGCAGCGCAGCGGCAATGCCGATCCGCGATGCCATTGGCAGGGCCTGCTGCGTTGCGCGGGGACGGATCGCTGGGTGGCGCTGAGCCTGCCGACCGCCGCCGACGAGGAGAAGCTCCACGCGGTCGCGGGCGCCGATCCGGCGGCCTGGGCCGCGGAGCGCGGGGATTTCGAAGTGATGGCCGCGCTGCAGGCGGCTGGAATAAGGTGCGGCGCGCTGCAGGATTGCGAGGACATGATCGAAAAGGACACGCAGCTGGCCTCGCGCGGCGCCCTGATCGAGCTCGACCATCCGCTGCTTGGGCGTTTCGGCCTCGTCAACACCCCGCTCGCTTTCTCCCGCGATCGATTCACGCCGTTTCGCGCGCCCTCGCTTGGCGAGCATGGCGCCGAGATCCTGCGCGACATCTGCGGCTTCGACGATGAGCGCATCGCCGAGCTCGAACAGGCCGGAGTCCTCAAATGAACGCGACCCCGCCCTCCGCCGCCACCGGCGAGCGCAGCCGCAAGACGCTGGCCTGCACCGCCGTCGCGAACGCCTATCAGAAACAATATGGGCTGGAATTGCGCCGGAGCGTGATCGACCAGGGCGAGCCGTTCGCGATCGTCCAGGCGGACACGCCGCACGAGATCTTCCGGGCGATGGACATACCGATCATCGCCAACCAATGGTGGTCGGCCTATATCTCGGCCAAGCAGCTCTCCGCACGCTATTTCAACGTGATGGCCGAGCTCGGTTATCCCGAGAACAGCTGCAAATATTGTTCGCTCGGCCTCGCCTGCACCCTTGCCAACGATCCCGCGACGGCCCCGTGGGGCGGGCTGCCGACGCCGACGATCATGGTCGCGCGGCTCACCTGCGACTGCATCCAGCACGTCTTCAAGCAATGGGCGGACGCCACCGGCAGCCTGTTCTTCCCGCTCGAAGCGCCGGCCTGGGAGCATAAGGACACGAAGTGGTTCCGCCATTCCAACGAGGATTGGGAAGCGGTCTTCGAGCCGCGGCGGATCGCGCTGCTGGTCAGCGAGATGCGCGACCTCATCGCGGTCCTGGAGGAGCGCACCGGGCGCCGGTTCGACGAGGCGCGGCTGGCGGCGCTGATGGAAAAGGTGAACGAGCAGGAAGCCTATCTCTGGGAGGCCAACCAGGCGCTGGCCCGGGCCCGGCCATGCCCGGTCTCGATCGGCGAGCAGATGTCCAACACGATGGTGGCGCAATGGCATCGCGGCTCCGACTGGGCGGTGGCGCATGCGCGGCGTTTCCGCGACGAGGTGCTGGAGCGGATCGCGGACGGGACCGGCGCCGGCCCGCAGGAAAGGATCCGGCTGATGTGGATCGGCGCCGGCGTCTGGCACGATCCCGGCTTCTACCAGGCGCTCGAGGAGCGGCTTGGCGCGGTCTTCGTCTGGTCGATGTACATGCCCTTTTCGGGGCCGCAATATATCCGAGCGCTCCATGGCCGGCCGCTCGAGGCGCTGGCCAGCCGGATCTGCTCGATGAACGAGGTCCTGCATCTGCCCCCGTGGATGAACGAGTGGATGGTCAGCGAGGCCGAGCGCAGCGCGATCGACGCGGCCATCGTCCTGCTCCCGCCCGACAATCGCCTGTCGCAATCGGGCACGAAGATGACCGCCGAGAGCCTTCGCCGCGCCGGCGTGCCCGTGCTGATGATCGACGGCGACATGGTCGATGCCCGGCATTGGGACCATGTACGAATGGTGGGGCTGGTCAGCGACTTCCTGCATCGCGAGGGGCTCGCATGAGGATCGCGGCGGCACTCCTGCTGGTCCTGGCGCTTGTCGCCTGCGCGCGCGCGGCGGACCCGAACGTCACCGAGCTGACCTATGCGACCCAATATGCGCCGACCCATCCGTTCAGCCGCGCCGACATCGCCTGGATGCGGTTCGTGGAGCAGCGTTCGGGAGGCAGGCTGCGGATCCGGCCGATCTGGTCGGGCACCCTGCTTTCCAGCGACATGTCGATGGAGGAGCTGCGCCACGGGGTGGCGGATATCGGCCTCATCACCCCCATTTACGTGCGCGGCGGCAGCCACCTGATCCGCATCCAGTCCGGCTTCTACAGTGGCGTTCCCCGGATTGAGGATCAGGTTTCCCTCTATCGCTGCATCGCGGCCGCCAACCCCCAGATCGGACATGAGCTCGAGGGGCTCAAGGTCCTGGCGGTGCAGGGCGGCTCGCTGCCCGGCATCGTGACTCGCGACCGGCCGGTCCGCGGGCTCGAGGATCTGCGCGGGCTGCGCATCCGCGCCCCGACCGAATTGCTGACCCTGCTGCGCGAGCTTGGCGCCGATCCGGTCAACATGCCGATGGGCGAGGTCTACCAGGCAATGGCCAAGAGGATCATCGACGGAGTCGTCGCGCCGGCCGACACGTTCCGCGCGCTCCATTTCTCAGAGGTGGCGCATTTCTATTCGAACCTTTCCGTGCCGCGCGGCGCCTATCCGGCGCGGGCGATGGGAAGCAGGCGCTGGAACGCGCTGACCCCGGAGCAGCAGCGGGTCCTGGAGGAATCGATCCCGGTCTGGGAGGCGGCGCTGGCACAGGAGAACCGCGCCGCGCTCGATCGTGGCTATGCCGAGGCGCGCGCCCACAATGTCACGTTCACCGGCGTACCGCCCCAGGACCAGGTGCGTTTCGAAGCGCTCTATCTTCGCGATGCCGAATCGAACGCCCGCGCGATGGACCGGCTCGGGATAGACGGCTTCGCCGCTTTCCGCTCCGCCCGGAACAGCCTCCGGCCCGACGGCAGCATCGCATGTGCGGGGTCGTGACATGCGGCTGACGGCCATATTGTGCAGTGTCGCGCTGACAATCAGCGCCGCCCCGGGCGCGGGCCAGCCGCTGCCGGCCGAACCCGTGATCCGGCCCGGGCCGGTCGGCGCCGCCGCCGGAACGGGGCCCTGGCCGGCGATCGCCGAGGGGCGGGCCGACGCACCGGGCTACACGCTCTATCGCCCGCTCGTCCCGCGGCGCGCGCCGCTGCCGCTGGTCCTGTGGGGCAATGGCGGCTGCCGAGACAACGGGCTCGGCGCGAGCCATTTCCTGCGCGAGATCGCCAGCCATGGCTATATCGTCATCGCCAACGGCAATCCGCGCCGCGAGGAGCCCGCCGACCAGGCGGCCGGCCCGACGCCGCCGCAGCCGCCATCCACGCCGCGCCCGCCCCCGAATCCCGCGTCCCCGCCGGCGGACGACGAGACGAGCGTCGCGCAGCTGCTCGGCGCGATCGACTGGGCGGCCGCGGCGAACGCGCGGGCCGGGGACGCGCTGCGCCGCCGCATCGACCTTCGGCGGATCGCAGTGATGGGGCATAGCTGCGGCGGGCTGCAGGCGCTGGCGGCAGGCGCCGATCCCCGCATCCGCACGGTCATGGCCTTCGCCAGCGGCGTCTATAACCGCCCGTCCGGCGGCCGCAGCCGCGTCGCCATCGCCAAGGAGGATCTGCGGCGCCTCCACACGCCGGTCGCCTATATCCTCGGCGGGCCGGGCGACATCGCCTATTCCAACGGCATGGACGATTTCGCCCGCATCGATCATGTCCCCGTCTTCGCCGGCAATCTGCCGGTCGGCCATGGCGGCACCTTTCGCGTTGCCAATGGGGGAGACTGGGCACGAGTCGCGGTCGCCTGGCTCGACTGGCAATTGAAGGCGGATGCCGGCGGCCGCGCCTGGTTCGCCGGCCCGCATTGCCGCCTGTGCACGACGTTCGGGTGGAGTGTTCAACGCAAACAATTTTCGCAGGTACCATGACCCAGCCGCTCGCCGGAATCCGCATTGCCGACTTCAGCCATGTCATGGCGGGTCCCTATGCCACGCATCTGCTGTGCCTGATGGGCGCCGAGGTCATCAAGATCGAGCCCAAAGGCGGCGACAATTTCCGCTATTACGGGGCGGATCGCCGCTACGACGGATTGGCGCCGCCCTTCATCGCCGCCAATGCCGGCAAGAAATCGATCGCGCTCGATCTCAAGGATCCGGGCGATCGCGCCGTCGCCGAGGCCATCGTCGCGCGCAGCGACGTATTGGTGGAGAATTTCCGCCCCGGAACGATCGACCGGCTTGGCTTCGGCTACGATATCGTGCGCGAGATCAGGCCGGAGATCATCTATTGCTCTATTTCCGGCTACGGCCAGGACGGACCCCGCCGCGACTGGCCGGCAATCGACAATATCGTGCAGGCGACCACCGGCATGATGATGCTTTCCGGCGAGGAAGGCGATCCGCCGCTCAGGGTCGGCTTCCCGATCGTCGACACGCTGACCGGGCAGACGGCGGCGATCGCGATCCTCGCCGCGCTGACCAGGCGCCTGCAGGGCGGCGGCGGGACGCGGCTGGACGTGTCGATGTTCGACGCGAGCCTGACCTTCCTGACCTCCGCTCTGACGCCGTTCCTCGTCACCGGGCAGGCGATGGGCCGAAAAGGCAATACCGGCTATAGCGGCCTCCCGACCGCCTCGCTCTACCGGACGCGGGACGCCCGCCAGGTCTCGCTCGGCGTCGTCCAGCAGCACCAGTTCGAGGCGCTGGCGCGGATCATGAAGCGCGAGGACTGGCTTTCAGATCCGCGCTTCGCCACGCCCGACGCCCGGCGCGGCAATTTCGAGGCAATGACCCGGGAGCTGACCATCCTCTTCCTCGACCGCGACGCCGGGGAGTGGGAGCGGGTGATGAGCGAGGTGGGAATACCGTGCGGCATGGTGCGCAGCATCGAGGAGGCCGCCGCGCTCGCCGGGCCGCATTCGCTGGTGCCGCTGACCATTCCCGGCCTCCCCGACGGGGAGAATGTGCAGATTCCGGGCACCGGCTTCCGCGACCATGGGGCGCCGCCCCCGCGACCGGACGCTCCCCCGGCGCTCGACGCCGACCGGGCCGAGATCCTTCGCTGGCTCGGCATGGAGGGAGAAGGGGCGTCCGGCGAAACCCTCGCGGCAAAATGAAACGCGTGCGCGGCCCGGCGATCAGCGCCGTCGCCGGCGAAGCGGGCTTCGGCCACGAACATCAGGGCGCGCTGGCCGAACTCGAGCAATTGCCGGGCTTCCACATCAGCTTGGCCCACACGGCGATCAAGGCGCATTTCCAAAGCCGGTCCGTGGCGCTCGGCCTGACCCAGAAGCAGATCGCGATCCTCTGGCTGGTCGGCGGGTGCCCCGGCATCATCCAGTCCGATCTCGCCAGGATGCTTCGGGTCAAGCGCGCCACCATGTGGGGGATCGTGGAGCGGCTCTGCGAGCGCGGCCTGCTCGAACGGCCCGGGACGGACGGCGTCGATGCGCGCCATGTCGCTCTCAATTTGACCGAAACGGGCCGGGAGGTGCTGGGCCGGGCCCGGCAGGCGATCCTCGACCATGAGGCGTGGGTGAAGGATCATTTCAGTCCCGCAGAACAGCGCAATGTCGCCGCTTTGATGACGAGGCTTTACCAAAAACCGGATTGAGGCGGCCGTCGCGAAAGTGTCCGAAAGCCAGCCTTCATCGTTTCGGGCCCTTTACGATTTTTTGGTGGGTAAATGCTAATTACCTTTGCTATTGAATGCCAAGGGACTGGGATTTGCATCCGAATTCGAGCGGGGGGGCCGCGAGAAGGAGCGATGTGTGAACGACCTTTCCCCCCGCGATTTCCTCGATCGCCGGCAGCTTGTCGGCGCTCTCAGAAGCCTGCGTCGTGGCGACTTCTCGGTCCGGCTGCCGGAGGACCTTCCCGGCACTGATGGCGAGATCGCCCAGCTGTTCAACGAGGTCGTCGTCCTCGAACAGCAGATGACGGACGAGTTCGAGCGGCTTTCGATCGTCGTCGGCAAGGAAGGCAAGATCAGCCAGCGCGGCCGCGTCCGCGGCGCCACCGGGGGCTGGGAGGCGAAATTGCGCTCGATCAACGAATTGATCGAGGACATGGTCCAGCCGACCGCCGAAGTGGCGCGCGTGATCGGCGCCGTGGCCAAGGGCGATTTGTCGCAGGCGATGACGGTGGAGATCGACGGGCGGCCGCTGCGCGGCGAATTCCTGCGCATCGGCAAGATCGTCAACACGATGGTCGATCAGCTGAACGGCTTCGCTTCGGAGGTCACACGCGTGGCCCGCGAGGTCGGCACCGAGGGGAAATTGGGCGGCCAGGCCAATGTGAAGGGCGTCGCCGGCACCTGGAAGGATCTCACCGACAACGTCAACGCAATGGCGACCAACCTCACCGGGCAGGTGCGCAACATCGCCGAGGTGACGACCGCGGTGGCCTCGGGCGATCTGTCCAAGAAGATCACGGTGGAGGTGAAGGGCGAGATCCTCGAGCTCAAGAACACGATCAACGTCATGGTCGACCAGCTCAATTCGTTCGCTTCGGAAGTGACGCGCGTCGCCCGCGAGGTCGGCACCGAGGGCAAATTGGGCGGCCAGGCGCGGGTGGAAGGTGTCGCCGGCACCTGGAAGGATCTCACCGACAACGTCAATTTGATGGCCGAGAATCTGACCGGCCAGGTCCGCAACATCGCCGAGGTGACCACCGCGGTGGCGTCGGGCGATTTGTCCAAGAAGATCACCGTCGACGTGAAGGGCGAGATCCTCGAGCTCAAGAACACGATCAACGTGATGGTCGATCAGCTCAACGCCTTCGCTTCGGAAGTGACGCGCGTGGCGAGGGAGGTCGGCACCGAAGGAAAGCTCGGCGGCCAGGCGCAGGTGCCCGGTGTCGGCGGCACGTGGAAGGATCTCACCGACAACGTCAACCTGATGGCCGACAATCTGACCGGCCAGGTCCGCAACATCGCCGAGGTGACCACCGCGGTGGCCTCGGGCGATCTTTCCAAGAAGATCACGGTGGACGTGAAGGGCGAGATCCTCGAGCTCAAGAACACGATCAACGTGATGGTCGACCAGCTCAACGCCTTTGCCTCGGAGGTGACGCGCGTGGCGAGGGAGGTCGGCACCGAAGGAAAGCTCGGCGGCCAGGCGCAGGTGCCCGGCGTCGGCGGCACGTGGAAGGATCTCACCGACAATGTGAACCTGATGGCGGACAATCTGACCGGCCAGGTCCGCAACATCGCCGAGGTGACCACCGCCGTGGCCCGCGGCGATTTGTCCAAGAAGATCACGGTCGACGTGAAGGGCGAGATATTGGAGCTGAAGGACACGATCAACGTCATGGTCGACCAGCTCAATTCGTTCGCGTCGGAAGTGACCCGCGTGGCGCGCGAAGTGGGTTCGGAAGGGAAGCTCGGCGGCCAGGCGCGGGTGGAAGGCGTCGCCGGAACCTGGGCCGATCTCACCGACAATGTGAACGCCATGGCCGGCAACCTCACCGGGCAGGTCCGCAACATCGCCGAAGTCACCACCGCGGTGGCATCGGGCGACCTTTCCAAGAAGATCACGGTGGAGGTGAAAGGCGAGATCCTGGAGCTGAAGAACACGATCAACGTCATGGTCGACCAGCTCAATTCGTTCGCATCGGAGGTCAGCCGCGTCGCCCGCGAGGTGGGATCGGAAGGCAAGTTGGGCGGCCAGGCCAAGGTGGAGGGCGTCGGCGGCACCTGGAAGGATCTCACCAACAATGTGAACGAGCTGGCGGCGAATTTGACCGGCCAGGTCCGCAACATCGCCGAAGTGACCACCGCGGTGGCGCTCGGCGATCTTTCCAAGAAGATCACCGTCGACGTGCGCGGCGAGATCCTGGAGCTCAAGAACACGATCAACGTCATGGTCGACCAGCTCAACGGCTTCGCCTCCGAGGTGACGCGCGTGGCGAGGGAGGTCGGCACCGAAGGGAAGCTCGGGGGCCAGGCGCAGGTGCCCGGCGTCGCCGGCACCTGGAAGGATCTCACCGACAACGTGAACCTGATGGCCGAGAATCTGACCGGCCAGGTCCGCAACATCGCCGACGTGACAACCGCGGTGGCCAGGGGCGATTTGTCCAAGAAGATCACCGTGGACGTGAAGGGCGAGATCCTCGCCCTCAAGGACACGATCAACGTCATGGTCGACCAGCTCAATGGGTTCGCCTCGGAGGTGACCCGCGTCGCGAGGGAGGTCGGCACCGAAGGCAAATTGGGCGGCCAGGCGCAGGTCCCCGGGGTCGGCGGCACGTGGAAAGATCTCACCGACAACGTGAATCTGATGGCGACCAATCTCACCAATCAGGTTCGCGGTATTGCCGACGTGGTCACCGCGGTGGCGCAGGGCAATTTGAAGCGCAAGCTGACCGTGGACGCCAAGGGGGAGATCGCTGCCCTGGCCGAGACGATCAACTTCATGATCGAGACGCTTTCGACCTTCGGCGACCAGGTGACCAACATGGCCCGCGAGGTCGGCATCGAGGGCCGGCTCGGCGGCCAGGCGCGCGTGCCCGGCGCCGCCGGCCTGTGGCGCGACCTGACCGACAACGTGAACCAGCTTGCCGCCAATCTGACCAACCAGGTGCGATCGATCGCCGACGTCGCCACCGCGGTGACCAAGGGCGATCTCACCCGCTCGATCGCGGTCGAGGCCTCGGGCGAGATGGCGGCGCTCAAGGACACGATCAACGAGATGATCCGCAATCTGAAGGAGCAGACGCTCAAGAATGCGGAGCAGGATTGGCTGAAGACCAACCTCGCCCGCTTCTCGCGCATGCTGCAGGGCGAGCGCGACCTGGCGACCGTGTCGAACCTGATCATGTCGGAATTGGCGCCTTTGGTGAACGCCCAATATGGCGTCTTCTACGTCACCAAGCGCGAGGAGGACGAGACGAAGCTGGAGCTGGTCGCGAGCTACGGCGCCGAGAGCCATGACGTGCTGCGCCGCGAGTTCGATTTGCGCGAGGGCCTGGTCGGGCAGGCGGCGGCGGACAAGAGGCCGATCCTGCTCAAGAACGTGCCCGGCGACTTCATCCGCATCGGATCGGGCCTCGGCCACGCGACGCCGGCCAACATCAACATATTGCCGGCCCTGTTCGAGGACGACGTCAAGGCGGTGATCGAGCTGGCCTCGTTCAGCGAGTTCAACGAGACCCACCAGAGCTTCCTCGACCAATTGATGGAATCGATCGGCATCGTGCTCAACACGATCGCGGCGACGATGCGCACCGAGGGCCTGCTCACCCAGTCGCAATTGCTGACCCAGGAGCTGCAGGCCCGCCAGACCGAGCTCACCACCAAGCAGGAGGAATTGCACGCCACCAACGAGGAGCTGCAGGAGAAGGCGCAGCTGCTCGAGAACGAGAAGAAGCAGGTGGAGGCCAAGAATCTCGAGATCGACATGGCCCGCCGCGCCGTCGAAGAGAAGGCCGAGCAGCTCGCGCTCACCTCTAAGTACAAGTCCGAATTCCTGGCGAACATGAGCCACGAGCTGAGGACGCCGCTCAACTCGCTGCTCATCCTCTCGAAGCTGCTCGCCGACAATCCGCAGGGCAATCTCAACGAGAAGCAGACCGAATTCGCCCGCACGATCAATTCGGCGGGATCGGACCTGCTCAACCTGATCAACGACATCCTCGATCTTTCGAAGATCGAATCCGGGACGGTCTCGATCGAGCTTGGCGACATGACCATGCCGAGCCTGAGGCGGCACATGGAGCGCACCTTCCACCAGCTCGCCGCCGACAAGGGGCTGAGGTTCGACGTCGAGTTCGACGAGAATCTCCCCGAGGCGATCCGCACCGACGAAAAGAGGCTGCAGCAGGTCGTGCTCAACCTGCTCTCCAATGCGTTCAAGTTCACCGCCCATGGCGGCGTCACTCTCGCGGTGCGCAGCGTCGAATCCGGCTGGAGCCCGAGCCATGCGGTGCTGCGCAATGCCGACCGGGCGATCGAGATCGCGGTCACCGACACTGGGATCGGCATTCCCGAGGACAAGCAGAAACTGATCTTCGAAGCCTTCCAGCAGGCCGACGGCACCACCAGCCGCAAATATGGCGGCACCGGCCTCGGCCTTTCGATCAGCCGCGAGATCGCGCGGCTGCTCGGCGGCGAGCTGCAGGTGCGCTCGACGCCGGGCGAAGGCTCGACCTTCACCCTGTTCGTGCCGCTCGAGGCGGCGGCGGTGGCCGCGCCGACGACGATGGCGACCCCGGCCCGCTACGAGAATAGCGGCGCCGCGGTGCCCTCGGCGCTGCCGGCGACCCTGGAAGTGAGCGACGATCGCGACACGTTGGGCAGCGATCCCTTCGTGCTGATCGTCGAGGACGACGTGACCTTCGCCTCGATCCTGCTCGATCTGGCGCGCGGCGCGGGATTGAAGGGCGTGGTCTCGACCGCGGGCGCGGGAACCCTGGCGCTTGCACGCAAGTTGCGACCGCATGCGATCACCCTCGATCTCGGTCTCGACGACATCAACGGCTTCGTGCTGCTCGACCTTCTCAAGCACGACCCGGAGACCGGGCAGATCCCGATCCACGTCATCTCCGGCGCGGACGAGATTTCCTACGTCACCGAGATGGGCGCGTTCGGCGTGACCGGGAAGCCGGCCGACCATAGCGAGCTGGCCAGATTGTTCGCCCGGATCGCGGCGCAGGCGAAAAAGACCAGAAGGCGGGCCGCGCCGCGCACGGCGACGGCCGACAAGCCGGCGACCGTGCCCGAGCTTGCCGGCGCCAGGATCCTGATCGTCGACGACGACATCCGCAACATCTACTCGCTGACCAGCGTGCTCGAGAGCCACGACGTCGAGGTGCTCCATGCCGAGCGCGGCCGCGACGGCATATTGATCCTCGAGCAGACACCCGGCATCGACGTCGCCCTGATCGACATCATGATGCCGGAGATGGACGGCTATGAAACGATGCAGGAGGTGCGCAAGCTGCCCGCTCTGGCCGGCCTGCCGATGATCGCAGTCACCGCCAAGGCGATGAAGGGCGACCGGCAGAAATGCCTCGATGCCGGCGCCTCCGACTATATCGCCAAGCCGGTCGACATCGAATTGCTGCTCGCGCTGCTGCGGGTGTGGATCGGCAAGGCGCGCAGCCGCGGCGTCGCGCCGGTCGCCGGCCCGGCTTTGATCCAGACCGCGGCCGAGTAAGAGGATGAACGCCGCTTTGCCCTCGGCCCATCTGAATGCGGCCGACTTCGAGCCCGAGACCGAGCCGGCGCCGCTGCGACGGGCGCGGGTGCTGGTGGTCGACGACGACGAGCACAACCTTCTCGCCATCCGCACGGTGATCGAGGACCTGGCCGAGGTCGAGGTCGCCGCGTCCGGCGAGGAGGCGCTGCGCCATCTGCTGAAGGGCGAGTTCGCGGTGATCCTGCTCGACGTCTACATGCCCGGCATGGACGGCTACGAGACCGCCAAGATCATCCGCGGCCGCGAGCAGACCAAGCGCATTCCGATCGTGTTCCTCTCCGCGGTGAACAAGGAGCGCGAGCATCTGATGCGCGGCTATGCGATGGGCGCGGTCGATTACGTGTTCAAGCCGGTCGAGCCGGTGGTGCTGCGGTCCAAGGTGAACGTGTTCGTCGACCTGTTCACGATGACGCAGGAGATCCAGCGCAAGGCCGAGCATGAGCAGAAACTGCTCGACGCCAATCTGCGCGCCAATGCCGAGCGGCTGCGCATCGAGCACGCGCTGCGCGTCGCCGAGCAGCGCCAGGCGGCGATCATCCAGTCGCTGCCGATCATCCTCTATCTCGAGGGCGAGAACGAGCTGCCGCGCGTGCCCCAGTTCGTCGGCGGCAATTTCGCGGCGGTGACCGGGTTCCCGTTCGACGCGGTCGAGGCCGATCCCGGCCTGTGGGCGGACCGGCTCCACCCCGAGGACAAGGAGCGCACGTTGAAGGCGCTCCAGGACCGCGACCGCGCGGGCGCGATGGCGATCGAATATCGCTGGCGCTGTGCCGATGGCCATTACAAGCATTTCCTCGACCAGGCGGTGCTGCTGCCGGCGGCGGATTCCGGGCCGGCGCGCTATGCGGGAACATTGCTCGACGTGACCGACCGCAAGATGCTGGAGAGGGAGCTGCTCCAGGCGCGCAAGATGGACGCGATCGGCCAGCTGACGGGCGGCATCGCCCATGATTTCAACAATCTGCTGGCGGCGGTGCTCGGCGGGCTCGACCTGATCGAGCGGCGGGTGAAGCTGGAGGAGGCAGAGAGCAAGATCCTCGGCATGACCCGCCGCGCCGCCGAGCAGGGCTCGGAGCTGGTCCGGCGGCTGCTCGCCTTCGCCAGGCGCCAGCAGCTGGCGCCATCGGACATCGATATCGGCCGCCTTTCGACGACGGTGACCGAGCTGCTCGCCCACACTTTGGGCGGCCTGGTGCAGCTCGAATGGCGCGCGCAGGCGCGAGCCTGGCGCGCCTACGCCGACAGCGCCCAGCTCGAGCTCGCGCTGATGAACCTGATCCTCAATGCCCGCGACGCCATGCCGCAGGGCGGCAAGATCGAGGTCACCAGCCGCAACGCCAAGGCGGCGGCGGACGACAGGCTCGGCCTGCCCGCCGGCGATTATGTGGTGCTGACGGTGACGGACAGCGGCGCCGGCATCCCCGCCGACATATTGGAGCAGGTCACCGAGCCCTTCTTCACGACCAAGGATGTCGGCAAGGGCACCGGCCTCGGCCTCTCCATGGTCTACGGCTTCGCGCGCCAGTCGGGCGGGGCGATCGAGATACGATCCGAGGTCGGCCGCGGCACGATCGTCGAGATCTGGCTGCCGCGCGCGCCGGCGAGCGGGAAGCGCCGCGCCGCGCCGCAGGCGCCCGCGCCCGACAAGGCGAAGACGCGGCCGCTGCGCATCCTGCTGGTCGACGATCACGACGCGGTGCGGGAGACTACCGCCGGCCTGCTCTGCGACATGGGCCACAAAGTCGAGGCCGCCGCCAACGGCCCCGATCTGCTCGAAAAGCTGGAAGCCGCGCCGGCCGGCTACGACCTCATCGTCACCGATTATGCGATGCCGCTGATGTCCGGCAGCGACATGCTCGACCTGGCGCGGAAGATCCGCGCCGACCTGCCCGGCATCATCATCAGCGGCTATGCCGACAACCGCACGATCGCCCAGAAAAGCAGCGAGATCGTCTTCCTCACCAAGCCGTTCACCCACGACCAGATGAAGGCGGCGATCGGGGCGGTGTTCGTGGAGGCGCGGGGCGGGGGGTGAGGCGGTGATGCGGGCCGTGGCCAGGCTTGACGCGTGAGGCTCACCCTTGCCAGGCAATCAGACGAGTCCGATTGGCCACTCGATGAAATCGAATGGAGGCAAATATCCTCGTGCGATTTTTCTCAAGCTCCCACTGAGTAAGTGATATGTCCTTCCACCCGCGCGAACTCTCTTGCCAGTTCGGACCCGTTTGCAGATTTCGTCAAAAACTGAATTTACTTCGGGCGGCGATGGATAAATTCCGTGATCCTTCGGGCTGTACCAGTCTGCTCGCCGACTGATCGTCCCATTCCCCAGCCGATGACATCCCTCCAGATGTCTTTCACCCATGAAGTAAAATTCAACACCGACGCCGTTAACTCCTGGGGAGATGTCATATTTTCCTGCGTAAGCGCCAGCCGTTATGAGCGTCGTTGAAAGCTCTCCGAAGATCCACTCATCACGATAGGCGACAAATTGACCGCTATCTCTTCGCGAAATCGCAGCTTTTCCGAGAATGATTGGACCTAGCTCGCATGTAGGCTCACCGTCTCGAATTATGAGGCCCGCCTCCGCGGCTATAGCCAGGACATCGGGTACGTCTTCGGCAGCGTGAATGAAGCTGAAACTCCGCACATTCATTTCCTCCACGTCGCCATCATTGCCCTTGCGACCGCGTCGGCCAACCTGGACTTGCTCGCCAGCCAGCGCGAGGCATCCCGCTATCCGAGATCCCTGTCCAACGTCACCCGCCAGAATTGAGTCCCGACGCCTTCGACTCCAAAGTCGTTGTCGTTGACGAGGAGCAGCTCGCGTGGCGACAGCAGGATGAGGCCCTCCAGGTCGCCGCAAATCTCCGGGGCCAGGTCCGTGTCCAGGACGAGGGTCTTGCTCAGCGGTTCGATGCCGGCGGCGGCGAGCGCGGCGGCGTCCATCTGCTCGATCGTCGGGCGCCTGCCCGGATCGGCATGTTCCGGCGCCACGAGGCAGCGCGGGAGAAGGTCGACGCTGTACAATCTGGTGGAGGCGGAAACTCGTTCGAGCAGCAGGAGGCGGTTCTCGCCGAGCAGGATCGCTTCGCTGACCTTGATGTCAGAGCGCTCGACCTTTCCCAATTCCAGGTCGCGCCGGAAGGCGGAAGGCGGATCGAGCGGATAGAGATATTCGCCGAGCAGCGCGCCGGACGATGCGTCGAGCCGCCAGATGCGAACATGGCGGCTGCGCTCCTGCGCCGCGCGGTCGGGATGGGCCAGCGGGCTTTGAAAGATGACGTAGAGCGACTGCTCGTCGGGCGAGAGCGCCAGCGCCTCGAAGCCGCGGTTGAGCCGCCGCGCCGACGCGATCGCCGGCAGCACCGGCGCGACCGGATAGGCCGCGCCTTCGAAGAAGGCCTCCGTGCCGGCGGGAACCCAGCGGACGAGGATCGTCCCGTCGCGATCGACCTTGAGCAAGGACGGCCCATATTCGTCGCCGATCCAGAAGCTGCCGTCGGCGAGGGCGGCGATGCCTTCGCTGTCGATGCCGGACGGGTCCGTCCCGAGCGCTTCGCCGTCGAGCGAGAAGATCGGTTCATGCTCGGCATGGGGGCTCGCCGGCGGCGGCAGTCCGGGAAGCGTCCGGCCGTCGGAGCCACGCAGCGGAACGGTGCGAACCAGGGTGACGGCATCGCCGTCGATCCGGAGTTGGGAGAGCGCCGGCCCGATCTCCAGGCAGGGCATGATCTTGGCGCCGTCCACCTGCTTCAGCGGGCGCAGCGACTCTAACCCGTAGCGCCGTATCGCAAGCTTCACCTTCAAATTGGGCCCCCGGTCGCCAATCGCCCAGAACAGGCCCGGCGCGTCCCACCGGCACCGCGCCAGCCCCGATCCGAGGCCCCGCGTGACGCACAGTGGACCGGCCGGAAGCGTGAGCGTGGCGAGCCGCTCGTCCTGCCAGCCGAGACGATTCGTCTCGAACCCTCGGTCACTCACCTGCTCCACCTTTCTTTGGCCTCGAGCGATTCACGGGACAGCTATCCTAAAAGACGCTTGGCGCCCTGGAGCATGGATCATTTTCCTCACGCCGGGAACTCGACCAGCCGGACATGTTCGACCTTCTCGACTTCGAACATCGGCACGAATTCGGGAATGGTCTCCGTCACGTTCCGTGGCGTCCCGCGTCTCGTGGCCCGCACGACACCTTCGAAATCGCCCTGGGCGGCGAACTGGCGCGTCGCCGTGGAGCGGCGTCTCGCCTCCATGACCGCATTCTCGATTTCCGAGACGTTCCATCCCCCGCGCGCGTCGACATAGACCTTTCCGTCCCATCTGCGCTGCATGCAGCCGGGCATAGTCAGAGAAAGATATTCGATGTCCTGCACGGCGATGCCTCGCAACCGGATCCTTTGGCCGGCGAAGCGCTCCGGATGAAGCGCAACGTCACACGCGTCGATGAGGGGCCGCTGTTCGTGCGCGACGGACTCGAGCTTCGTTCCAGCAAGCTGGCCGTTATCGGTCTGCGGGTTGCACGCGGCCGCAGCCAGACCGGCCATGGCGGTCATCGGGAGCCTGCAGATCATCCTTAGGATCGTCCGCCTGATCCCGAGCGCGCGCAAGGAAAGCGTGCCGTCCTTGCCGGCCACGGAAACACTGCTCCGTTTCCACATGCACACCTCCCCCGGGCAGAGCCTGCACGATAGCGGCTTGCTCAGTCGATTCACAGGCAAGCCGCGGATCAAGGCCTGCGACAATTCGGGACAAGTTTCGCCCGTGCGGACAAAGTTTCGCGACAGCGGCACCGCAAGCGGGCGTTGCGCCACCTCTTTGCTCATTCGACGGAGGGCCCCATGACTTCACCGACCCTCAGGCCAGGCGCCACGCCGGCCATCGCCGGCGGTCGGGACGCGACCGCTCCGGTCGCCCGGCGCGCTGAGGCGACATCCGTCGGAAACCCGCGGGCCCCGCGCTCGTTGGGCTTCGCAGTGGAGGGCAAGGGCGATATGGCGCCTCTCTTCGCTGCAGGCGAATCGGAGTTGGCCATATTGTCCCCGCTGAGCATTATCCCCGCATGAGGCTTATGATCGCGGTCAAATGCGGGTTGGCCGCTTTCGTCCTGCTCTGTGCCGCCTGTAGTGGCGGCGGGAACGACAAGAATGCGAACCGGCCGCCGCCCGAAGTGGGCTTCGTCGTCGCCCAGCCGACCAGCGTCCCGCTCACCACCGAGCTTGCCGGGCGAACCTCCGCCTTCGCCGTGTCCGAAGTCCGGCCCCAGGTTTCGGGCGTGATCCGCGCCCGCCAGTTCGCCGAAGGCTCGATCGTGCGGGCCGGCCAGACGCTCTACCAGATCGATCCGAGCCTCTATCAGGCCAATGTCGACCAGGCCCAGGCCAACCTCGCAAGCGCGCAGGCGACTGCGGAGGCGGCGCGGACCAGGGCCGCGCGCTACCGGCCGCTCGCGGACATGGAGGCGGTGAGCCGGCAGGATTATACCGACGCCGCCGCGCAGGCCCGGCAGGGCGCAGCCGCCGTCCAGCAGAACAGGGCCCAGCTCGAAACGGCGCGGATCAACCTGCGCTTCACACGCGTGCCGGCGCCGATCACCGGCCGGATCGGGCGATCGCTGGTGACCCAGGGCGCTCTGGTCACCGCCAACCAGACCGATCCGCTCGCCGTCATCCAGCAGCTCGATCCGATCTACGTCGACATCCAGCAAAGCTCGTCGCAATTGCTGGCGCTGCGTCGCGCGCTTGCCTCGGCCGGCTCGGCGCCGGCTTCGGCGGCGGTGCGGCTCAGGCTGGAGGACGGCAGCGATTATGGCCTGACCGGCACCGTCGAGTTCACCGAGGCGCTTGTCGACCAGAGCACCGGCACGGTGACCCTGCGCGCCCGCTTCCCCAATCCCCAGGGCCTGCTCCTGCCCGGCATGTTCGTGCGCGCGACCTTTGCCCAGTCGATCGACACCAACGCCTTCCTGGTGCCGCAGGCCGCGGTGTCGCGCGATCCGCGCGGCAATGCGACGGTGCTGATCGTCGGCGCCGGCAACAAGATCGTCCGGCGCCAGGTCACCGCCGATCGCTCGATCGGGCCCAATTGGGTGGTGACCGCCGGTCTCAATCCCGGCGACCATGTCGTCACCGAAGGCACCAGCCGCGTCCGCGAAGGCCAGGCGGTGCGGCCGGTGCCGGCCGGGACGGCGCAGCGGGTCGGTACTTCGCAGGCCGGCAATCCCCAGGCCGGCAATCGCCAACCGAACGCCAATCAAAGCGGCGGGCGCTAGCCGCCGATGTTGTCACGCGTCTTCATCGATCGCCCGATCTTCGCCTGGGTGATCGCGATCATCATCATGCTCGCGGGCCTGGGATCGATCTACTCGCTTCCGGTCGAGCAATATCCCGACATCGCACCGCCCAACGTCAACATCCGCGCCAGCTTTCCCGGTGCCTCGGCGCAGACGCTGGAGAACAGCGTCACCCAGGTGATCGAGCAGCAGCTGACCGGGATCGACGGCCTGCTCTATTTCAGTGCGAATTCAAGCTCGCGCGGCCAGGTGACGATCACCGCAACCTTCGACAAGGGGGTCGATCCGGACACCGCCCAGGTCCAGGTGCAGAACAAGGTCCAGCAGGCGCTGCCGCGGCTGCCGGCCCAGGTCCAGCAACAGGGCATCACCGTCACCAAGTCCAATCCCGATTTCCTGCTGATCGCCTCCGTCTATGACGAGACGGACCGGATGACCAACCAGGACGTCTCCGATTATCTCGTCTCGAACCTGCAGGACGCGATCGGCCGCATTCCCGGCGTCGGCGACATCAATGTCTTCGGCGCCCAATATGCGATGCGTATCTGGCTGAATCCGGCGCAGCTGGCTAGCTATCAACTGATCCCGAGCGACGTCATCACGGCGGTCCAGGCGCAGAATACGGAAGTGGCGGCGGGCGAGATCGGCGGCCAGCCGATGCCTCCCGAGCAGATGCTCAATGCCACCGTCACCGCCCAGTCGCGGCTGACCACAGCGCAGCAATTCCGCGACATCATCCTCAAGACCCAGCCCAATGGATCGATCGTCCATCTTTCGGACGTCGCCAGGGTCGAGCTTGGCGCCGAGAGTTACCAGATCCTGAGCCGGCTCAACCGCCATCCCGGCGCCGGAATCGCAGTCAGCCTCGCCCCCGGCGCCGACGCGCTCACCACCGCGGAACTGGTCAAGGCCGAGGTCGAGCGGCAGGCGCGCAACTTCCCGCAGGGGCTGCAATATACCTTCCCCTCCGACGCCACCGATTTCATCAAGCTCTCGGTCCATGAGGTGGTGGTCACGCTGGCGATCGCGGTCGTGCTCGTCGTCATCGTCATCTTCATCTTCCTGCAAGGCTGGCGGCCGACGCTGATTCCGGCCATCGCCGTGCCGGTGGTGCTGCTCGGCACGCTTGCCGTGATCAGCATTGCCGGCTTCTCGATCAACACATTGACCCTGTTCGGCATGGTGCTGGTCGTCGGCCTGCTGGTCGACGACGCGATCGTGGTGGTCGAGAATGTCGAGCGCCTGCTGGAAGAGAATCCCGAAATGTCGCCGCGCGAGGCGACGATTCAGTCGATGCAGGAAATCCAGGTCGCCCTGGTCGCGATCGCGATGGTGCTTTCGGCGGTGTTCCTGCCAATGGCCTTCTTCGGCGGCTCGACCGGCGTCATCTATCGACAATTCTCGGTCACCATCGTCTCGGCGATGGTGCTCTCGGTGGTCGTCGCCCTGGTGCTGAGCCCGGCGCTGACCGCTACCCTGCTCAAGAGCAGGCGCTACGAGGAAAGCCATCAAAGCTGGCTGACCCGCAGATTTCCGGCGGTCGGCGCGCGGCTCAGCCGGGCCGCCGGCGGGTTCAATCGTGGCTTCGCATCGATGGTCGCGCGCCACCAATCCGCGACCCGCTACGTGGTCGGCCGCAAGTGGCTGTTCCTGCTGATCTACGGCGGCATCACAGCGCTGCTGGTGGTGCTCTTCTATCGCCTGCCGACCGGCTTCCTCCCGGGCGAGGACCAGGGCACCGCGCAGATCCAGTATACGCTGCCGCCGGGCGCGACCCAGGCACGAACGCTTGCCGTGCAGCGCACGGTCGAGGACTATTTCCTGACCGAGGAGGCGCGCAACATCCGCGCCATCTTCACCGTCGGAGGCGGCGGCGGCGGCGGCGCTGGCGGTGGCCAGAATGTCGGCCGCGGCTTCGTCGCGCTGCAGCCCTGGGACGAGCGCAGCGGCGCCGACAACACCGCGGACGCGATCACCCGCCGCGCGACCCGCGAGCTCGCGGGGCTGCGCGACGTCGAGTTCTTCGCGACGGTGCCGCCCGCAGTGCGCGGTCTCGGGCAATCGAACGGCTTCACCATGGAGCTGCAGAATACCGGCAATCTGACCTACCAGCAGTTCAAGGCGGCGCGCGACCGGCTGATCGAGATGGCGCGCGCCGATCCGGACCTCGCCGCGATCCGCCAGAGCGGCCTCGAGGACGTGCCGACGCTCCATGTCGATTGGGACGCGGCGGCCATGCGCACCCTCGGCATAAGCCAGGAGGACGTCAATTCCACGCTCTCGACCGCCTGGGGCGGGCGCTACGTCAACGACTTCATCGACCGCGGCCGGGTCAAGCGCGTCTACGTGATGGGCGACGCGCCCTGGCGGTCGGCCCCCGACGATCTCGCCTCATGGTACGTGCGCACCAGCAGCGGCGCGATGGCGCCTTTCTCGTCGTTCGCGCGCACCTCCTGGTCACAGGCGCCGACGACGCTCAGCCGCTTCAACGGCATCTCCTCCTACGAGATCAACGGCCAGGCCGCGCCGGGCCGCAGCTCCGGCCAGGCGATGAGCCGGATGGAGGAGCTTGCGTCCCAGCTTCCCGGCGTTTCGGTGCAATGGGCCGGCCTGTCCTATCAGGAAAGGCTGTCGTCCGGGCAGGCGCCCTATCTCTATGCGATCTCGCTGCTGGTCGTCTTCCTGTGCCTCGCCGCGCTTTATGAGAGTTGGTCGATTCCGGTCGCGGTCCTTCTGGTCGTCCCGCTCGGGCTGGTCGGTGCGATCTTCGCGGTGAGCCTGCGCGGGCTGCAGAACGACGTCTTCCTCCAGATCGGACTGCTCACGACGATGGGCCTCGCCTCCAAGAATGCGATCCTGATGATCGAGTTCGCCGAACGCGCGGAGAAGCGCGGCGCGCGCGTGATCGACGCCGCGCTCGAGGCGGCGCGGATCCGGCTCCGCCCGATCCTGATGACCAGCGTCTCCTTCATGGCCGGCGTCTTCCCGCTCGCCATCGCCACCGGCGCCGGCGCCAATGGCCGCATCGCGATCGGCACCTCGGTGATCGGCGGCATGCTGACCGCGACGATCCTCGCGGTGTTCTATATTCCCCTGTTCTTCGTGCTGGTGCGGCGCGGCACCCGGGATTTGCTGAAGCGGCTCCATCATGAGGAGACGCCGCCGCCGGCGCCGGAGGGGGCGGCATGAGGCGGGAGCATGGCCGTATCCGCATTGAGCTCGCTGACGCTCGTTTCCTCTCTCCCGCAGGCGGGAGAAGGTCTCGCGCAGCAAATCGTCGACGTCGCCTGATCTCTCTCACCCTCGTCGCCTCCCTCGCCGCCTGCTCGATGGAGCCGCTCTACATCCGCCCCGAGGCCCCGATCCCGCCCTCGTGGCCGGTCGGCGACGCCTATTTGCGGCAGAGCGAGGCGGCCTTGCCGAGCGTCAATTATCAGGACGTGTTCCGCGATCCGCGCCTGCAGCAGGTGATCGCCCAGGCGCTGGCCAACAATCGCGACCTCAGGATCGCCGCCGCCAATATCGCCGCCGCCCGCGCCCAATATCATATCCAGCGCGCCGCCCAATTGCCTCAGATCGGCGCGGGCGGCGGCGTCTCGGTCGGCGATCGCGGCGGATCGGACAGTGGCGGCAATGTCCGCGCGAACTATTCGGCCGATGTCGGCATCACCGCATTCGAGCTGGATCTGTTCGGCCGGGTCCGCTCGCTCAGCCGCGTCGCGCTCGATTCCTATTTCGCCACCGAAGCCGCGGCGCGGGCGACCCGGCTCACCTTGGTCGGCGACATCGCCTCCACCTGGCTCAATTTCGCCGCCGACAAGAGCCTGCTCGCCATCGCCGAGCAGACCGAGCGCAACGCGGCGCGCAGCGTCGAGCTCACCCGCGCCCGCCTCCAGGGCGGCATCGCGCCGCGCACCGACCTTCGCCAGGCGGAATCGGTCCTGACCAATGCCCAGTCGGATCTTGCCCAGACCCGCACCGCCCTGGCGCAGGACGTCAATGCGCTGCAGCTGCTGGTCGGCGCGCCGGTGGATCCGGCGCTGCTGCCGGTTTCGATCGAAGAGGTCGAGGACAGGTTCGCCGAAATCCCGGCCGGGCTCGATTCGGGCATCCTGCTGCGCCGGCCCGACGTGGTCCAGGCCGAATATCAGCTTCGCGCCGCCAACGCCCAGATCGGCGCGGCGCGCGCCGCCTTGTTCCCGCGCATATCGCTCACCGCGATCGCCGGGCTCGCCAGCACCGCGCTGACCAGCCTGTTCAGCGGCGGCGCATTCAGCTGGTCGGCGGGCGCAAACGCCGATTATCCGATCTTCAGCGGCGGCGCGGGACGAGCCGGCGTGCGCCAATCCGAAGCCGAGCGTGACGCGGCGGTGGCGCGCTACGAGCGGGCGATCCAGGTTGCCTTCCGCGAAGTTTCGGACGCGCTCGCCCGGCGCGGCACGATCGGCGAGCAGCTGCGCGCGGACACGGCGTCCGTCACCGCCGCGGCGGACAATTACCGCCTGGCCTTCGCCCGTTACCAGGGCGGGATCGACCCGTTCCTGCAGAGCCTGGTCGCCCAACGCGCGCTCTACGCGGCGCAGCGATCGCTGGTCGCGACCCGGCTGGTCAAGGCGACCAATGCGGTCACGCTCTACCGGGTGCTTGGCGGCGATTCCCTGCTCGATCCCGAACCCGACCGGCAACCGCCCGCGACGCCCGCGCGCTGAGATTTGCGGCCAGGGCGCGTGCGCCGCAACGCAATCAACGGTGGGGAGGCAATCCGGGTCGGTTCGACGGGCCGACGTCGCGCGCCCTACGTATTCACACATTTTGGCGTTAACACGCGCTACACTCCTTGGCCTCACAGAGAGTGCGCGTTCATCTCGGGGGGGTCCCAAGATGTTGAATAACATATGTTATGCTGAAATTAAGGTTGTTTAAGTCGCCGTTAACCATTTCCGTTCAGACATGCCTTCCACACACACCGACTTTGCCCGGGGGGGAAAGTGATCGATACCGAAGACTCCTGTTTGGGGAGCACATCCTGCGCGGCCACCGGACGCGGATCGGCCAAAGCTGCGCTCGACACCCTCATCATCGGCCAGGCGCCGGCGATCGCCGGCTTGAGGCGGCTGGTCCGCCAGGTCGCCCCGAGCGATGTCTCGGTCCTGCTCGTCGGCCCGTCCGGCAGCGGCAAGGAAGTGGTGGCACGGGCCATCCACGACCAGAGCAAGCGCGCCGGCAAGCCTTTCGTCGCGATCAATTGCGGCGCCATCCCGCGCGATCTCCTCGAATCCGAGCTGTTCGGCCATGAGAAGGGCTCGTTCACCGGCGCCTTCGCCCAGCACAAGGGCCGCTTCGAGGAAGCGCATGGCGGCACCCTGTTTCTCGACGAGATCGGCGACATGCCGGCCGACATGCAGGTCAAGCTGCTGCGCGTGCTCGAGGAGCGCGTCGTGCAGCGGGTCGGCGGCCGCGGCCAGATCGCGGTCGACGTGCGTATCCTCGCCGCCACCCATCGCGACATCGACGCCGCGATCGACGCAGGCGCTTTCCGCGAGGACCTCTTCTACCGGCTGGCGGTCTTCCCGATCGACGTGCCGTCGCTGGCCGAGCGGGTGCAGGATGTTCCCATGCTGGTCGCGCATTTCCTGGGCCAGGCCAGGGGCCGCAAGACCGTCCGTTTCTCCGCCGCCGCGTTCGAGAGGATGGCCGAACATGGCTGGCCCGGCAACGTCCGCGAGTTGCGCAACTTCGTCGAGCGCGCCAACATCCTGTTCGCCGGCCGCACGATCGGCCGCGACGAGGCCGGCGCATTGCTGCTGCGGCGCGGCCGCGTCGGCGCGATCGAGCGCAAGGCCCTGTGGGACGCAACCGATGTCGAGGCGGAACCGTTCGCGGTGGCCGCATCCGCACCGGACGAGCATGTCGTCGTTCCGATCCGCGCGAACCTGCCGGCCATTCAGATGACAGAAGCCCAGCCCGTCGCGCTGCGCGACATGCTCGCCGACATCGAGCGCCGCTATATCGAGGAGGCGCTCACACAGTCCGACGGCGTCATTGCCGACGCGGCCCGGATGCTTTCGCTCCAGCGCACCACCCTGATCGAGAAGATGCGCAAATATGAGATGCGCGCAGCCTAGGATCCTGCGCGTCGGCCCGGCCCATTGCGGACATCGAACGCTCTGATATGCCTGCAGGCCATGCCCGATCGAGGGGGCGGCCGATGATCTCTTCTCCAACGGAATTTTCGCAGCCGAGGCTTCGCCGCCGCGATTTCATGGGGTTGGCGGCGCTGGCCGCGGGCGGGGCGGCATTCGGCAAATCGGCCTCGGCCGCCGGCAGTGCGGTACCGATCGTCGAGATGGGCGCGGCCGCGCTGTCGCGGGCGATCCACGCGCGCGCGATCTCCTGCGTGGAGGTGATGACCGCCTTTCTCGACCGGATCGACGCGCTGAACCCGAGGGTCAATGCGATCGTCGCGCTGCAGGAGCGCGGCGGCCTGATCGCCCAGGCGCGCCGCTGCGACGCGCAGCTTGCCGCGGGGGATGCCCTCGGCGTGCTCCACGGCTTTCCCCATGCGGTAAAGGACCTGTCCCCGGTCAGAGGCATCGCCTTCACCCAGGGCTCGCCGATCTTCCGCGATTTCATCGCCCGGATCGACGCGCTCCATGTCGAGCGCCTGCGCCGGGCGGGCGCGATCATCATCGGCAAGACCAACACGCCGGAATTCGGCCTTGGATCGCACACCTTCAATCCGGTTTACGGCGCGACGCGCAATGCGTTCGATCAATCCAGGTCCGCCGGCGGGAGCAGCGGCGGCGCTGCGGTTGCGCTTGCGCTCGACATGGTCCCGCTCGCCGACGGCAGCGATTATGGCGGCAGCCTGCGCAATCCGGCCGGCTGGAACAATGTCTGCGGGTTTCGAACCAGCATCGGCCGGGTGCCGGGACGGGCCAGGGACGAATGGCTTCCTTCGATGGGCGTCGTCGGGCCGATGGCGCGCAACGTTGCCGACCTCGCCTTGCTGCTGTCGGTGCAGGCCGGGTTCGACCCGGTCGCGCCGCTCTCGCTGGAGAGCGGCGGCGAACGGTTTCTGGGCCCGCTCGGCCGGGACTTGCGGGGCAGGAAGATTGCCTGGTCCGGGAATTTCGGGGGCACCGTCCCGTTCGAGCCGGACGTGCTGGCGACGTGCCGAACGGCATTGGGGTCGTTCGAGGCGATGGGCTGCGTCGTCGAGGAGGCGGTTCCCGATTTTCCGGTCGAACGGGCCTGGCAGGCCTTCGTCAAGCTGCGCAGCTGGCAGACGGGCAGCGGATTGCTCGAATTTTATGACGATCCGGCGCGCCGCGCCCTGCTCAAGCCCGAGGCGATCTACGAGATCGAGCAGGGTCGGGCGATGTCCGCCTATGATGTGAGCGCGAATTCGGTGATCCGCAGCGAATGGGGGCAGGCGGTGCGGGCCTTGTTCTCGCGCTACGATTACTGGGTCATGCCGACGGCGCAGACCTTTCCGTTCGACATCGAGACGCAATGGCCGGCGCGAATCGCCCGGCAGGAGATGCGCACCTATCACGAGTGGATGAAGGCGGTGTCCCTCGTCACCCTGTCCGGCTGCCCCGCACTGGCGGTCCCGGCCGGGTTCAATACCGGCGGCCTGCCGATCGGCCTGCAGATCATCGGTCCTGTCCATGCGGAGCTGCAATGCCTGCAGCTGGCGGCGGCGTTCGAACAGGCGAACCGGGCGAACGTGGCGCGGCGATCGCCCCTGCTGGCGGGGGGGTGACGTTCGGGTCTGGCGGTTTCAGCGGATTTCGGCGGCGGCATCCCTGAACAAGGGCGCGAGCAGGTCCGACCATCCGGCCTGCTGTTCGTCCGTCGCCAGCAGATCCTGCCTGATCTCGGTTTCGGCATAGAGACGGCGCGCGGCGAAGGCGTGGCGGGGGATGCTGTGGTCGATCCCGTCCATCGCATAAGGCTGGTTGTCGCCGACGACGAGATCGCCGCGGGCTTCGAGCCGCCGCAGGATCGACAGGGCGAAGCGCGTATCTCCGCCGGAATGGAGCACGCCGATCTGCCAGGGGCGCGCGGCGCCCTGCATCGTGGGGGTGAAGCTGTGCAGCGCCACCAATATCGTGTCCAGCCCGGCCACGTCGCGGCGCGCAAGCTCGGCGGCGATCGCGGACTGGTAGGGAAGGTGGACGGCGCTGACCCGCGCTTCGCGGTCGGCCTCGGTGAGCCCGCAATTGCCCGGGATCGGCGTCTCGTCGCTGACCGAGGGGATCGCGTCGGGCGCGCGAGGATCGCGATTGCAGTCGATGACGAGGCGCGAATAGTTCTGATGAATGAAGGCCGCGTCCAGCGAAGCGGACAAATGCTTGCCAAGGCCGGCAATGCCGATATCCCAGGCGATGTGACGCCTCAACTCCTCCTCGGTCAGGCCAAGCGATCCCAGGGCCGAGGGGATCGCATTTCCCGCATGATCGCCGATCAGCAGGAACGGCGAGGCGCCGCGTGGGTTGATGACGCTAACCGGCGGCGGATCGTCCGCCGAAAGCAGCATTTGGCTCTTATGGCTGTTCATGCGACGGATGCCCGATGCCCTTTCTGACGCTTTCCCACATAACCATCTACACCTACCGCCAGCCGGTCGCCTTTGGCGAGCACCGGATCATGGTGCGGCCGCGCGAAAGCTATGACCAGCATTTGATCGAAGCCCGGCTCGATATCGACCCGGAACCGCTCGAGCTGCGCTGGCTCCAGGACGTTTTCGGCAACAGCGTCGCCATCGCGACCTTCGATCGCCGGGCCAAGAGCCTCGTCATCGATTCCAAGCTGCGGGTGCAGCACAGCCCGGCGGAGCTTCAGGACGTCCATATCGAGGATTATGCGCGGCTCTATCCGTTCACCTATTCGTCCGAGGAAATGCCCGATCTGCTGCGCTCGATCGAGCGGCAGCATCTCGATCCCCTGCGCGAGATCGACTCCTGGGCGCGGCGCTTCGTCAATCCTTCGGGGCAGACCGACACGCTGGCGATGCTCTCGGAGATGACGGCCACGATCAAGCGCGAATTCACCTATGTCTCGCGCCAGGAGAAGGGCACCCAGACTCCGATCGAGACGCTGAAGCGCCGCAAGGGCACCTGCCGCGATTATGCCATGCTGATGATCGAGGCGGCCCGCGCGCTCGGCTTCGCGGCGCGGTTCGTCTCCGGCTACGTCTACAGCCCGACCGAACGGGACGACAATGTCGGCGGCGGCAACACCCATGCCTGGGTCCGCGTCTATCTGCCCGGGTCGGGCTGGGTCGAGTTCGATCCCACCAACGGCATCGTCGGAAACCGCGGGCTGATCCGCGTCGCGGTCGCCCGCGACATCTACCAGGCGGTGCCGATTTCCGGCACCTGGAGCGGCTTTCCGGGAAGTTTCATCGACATGAGCGTTATCGTGGACATTTCCGTCGATGCGCGCGTTTCCGCCCCCTATCCAAAATCTGCCCGGAGCCGGGGAACTTTATGACGATGCTGATCAGGGCTGGCTACGAGATACGCTACGAGACGGACATGCCGACGCCGATGCTCGCCATGCTGAGCATTCATCCGTCGCGGCACAAGGACCTGGTGACGCCCCACCGCATCGTCGCCAGCCCGGACGTGCCGATGTACGACTATCCCGATGCCTATGGAAATGTGTGCACGCGGCTGACCGTGCCCGAGGGCGGGCTGACGCTGAGCTGCGATTTCACCGTGGAGGATAGCGGAGAGCCCGATCCGATTGCCGCCGATGCGCCCCAGCTGCCTGTCGAGGAACTGCCCGACGACGTTTTGATCTACCTGCTCGGCAGCCGCTATTGCGAGACCGATCGGCTGTCCGACACCGCCTGGTCGCTGTTCGGCCATATCGCGCCGGGCTGGGATCGGGTTCAGGCGATCGTCGATTTCACCCATGAGCATGTCGAATTCGGCTATCATTTCGCCCGCTCGACCAAGACCGCCTGGGACGCGCATCAGGAGAAGCAGGGCGTGTGCCGCGATTTCGCCCACCTGGCGATCACCCTTTGCCGCTGCATGAACATCCCGGCGCGCTATTGCACCGGCTATCTTGGCGATATCGGCATCCCCCCGGTCGATGCGCCGATGGATTTCTCGGCCTGGTTCGACGTCTATCTGGGCGACCGCTGGCACGTCTTCGATGCGCGCCACAACACGCCGCGCATCGGCCGGATCCTGATGGCGCGGGGCCGCGACGCGACCGACACGGCGCTGACCAACACGTTCGGGCCGGCCCGCCTCGTCGGATTCCATGTCCACACCGACGAGGTCGCGGCGATTGACTGACGTATCGGAGCGCGATCCGCTGCTCGATGAAAGCGGGCTGCCGTTCGGCGCGCCGGATTTCGCGCGCATCGCGCCCGAGGCATTCCTGCCGGCGCTCGGCGCCGGCATCGCCGAGGCGGCGGCGGAAATCGGCCGGATCGCCAGTGATCCGGCGGAGCCGAGCTTCGCCAACACGCTCGAAGCCATGGAGCGCGCCGGCGCCCGCCTGGCGCGTGCGCGCCGCATCTTCTGGACGATTTCATCGGCCCAGTCCGGCGAGGCCATCCGGGCGATCGAACCGGCCGTGTCCGAAATGCTGACCCGGCACGGCATCTCCATCGCCTACGACCCGGCCCTGTTCGCGCGCGTGCGAACCTTGTGGGAGCGGCGGGAGGCGCTCGGCCTCGACGAAGCGCAGCAGCGGCTGCTCCGCGACAGCTGGCAGGGCTTCGTCGACGGCGGCGCCCAGCTGGACGAGGCGGGCAAGGCCCGCTTCGCCGCGATCGCCGAGGAACTGTCGTCGCTGTCGACCCGGTTCGGTCACAACGTGCTCGCCGAAGCGGCAGCCTGGGAAATGCTGCTCGACGAAGCCGATCTCGACGGACTGCCCGAGCCGATGCGGGCCGCCGCCGCGCGCCGCGCCGAAGCGCGCGGCCATCCCGGCCGCTATCTTCTGACGCTGGATCGGGGCGATGCCGAAGGGCTGCTCACCTTCTCGAAACGTCGCGACCTGCGCGAACGGATGTGGCGGGCCTTCACCAGCCGCAACGACGGGGGCCCGAACGACAATGGACCGATCGTCGATCGCATGCTGGCCCTGCGCCACGAGCGCGCCGCTTTGCTCGGCTATGCGTGCTATGCCGATTATGCGCTGTCGGACAGCATGGCGAAGACTCCCGATGCGGCGATGTCGCTGCTGATGCGGGTCTGGCGGCCGGCGCTCGAGCAGGCGGCGGAAGAGCAGGAGGAATTGCAGCGCGTCGCCGCCGCCGACGGCCTCGAGGGCGATTTCGCGCCGTGGGACTGGCGCTATTATGCCGAGCGGGTCCGGCTCGAACGTTATGCGCTCGACGGCGGCGAGGTGAAGAAGGGCCTGACGCTCGACCGCGTTCGCGACGCCGCCTTCGCGACCGCCGGGCGGCTCTACGGTCTGCGCTTCGAGCCTCGGCCGGATCTGGCCGGATGGCATGCGGACGTGCGGACCTGGGCCGTGTCGGAAGCGGGCGGCGCCGCACTCGGCCTGCTCTACACCGATTATTTCGCCCGTGCCGAGAAGCATGGCGGGGCGTGGATGGGATCGTTGCGCGTCCAGGAGAAGCTCGACGGCCCGGTGCTGCCGATCGTCTATCTGGTCGCCAATTTCGCCAAGCCTCCCGCCGGCGCCGATACCGGGCTTTCGATCGACGAGGCGCGGACCCTGTTCCACGAATTCGGGCACGCGCTTCACGCCTTGCTCTCGGACGTCACCTATCCGAGCCAGGCGGGCACCGCGGTGGCGCGCGACTTCGTCGAATTCCCAAGCAAGTTCATGGAGCACTGGATCGTCGCGCCGGAAACGCTGACTGGTCTGGGCCTGCCCGAATCGCTGATCGCCGCGATCGGCCATGCCGACGATTTCGGCCAGGGCTTCGCGACCATCGAATTCCTCGCCTCGGCGATCGTCGATCTGGCGCTCCATCGCAGCACCGAGCCCGTGGCCGACGCCAGGGCGCTGGCCGCACGGACTCTGTCCGAAATCGGCATGCCGGCGACGATTGCGCCGCGCCATGGCCTGACCCATTTCACCCACGTCTTCGACGGCGGCTATGCCGGGGCCTATTATTCCTATCTCTGGTCCGAAGTGCTCGACGCCGACGCATTTGCGGCGTTCACGGACGGTGGAGACATTTTCGATTCCGCGCTTGCCGCCCGCTTCCGGCGCGAGATCCTCGCGCCGGGGAACAGCCGCGACCCGGCGATCTCGTTCGTCGCCTTTCGCGGGCGCGAGCCGGAGGAGGATGCGCTGCTGCGCGACCGGCGGCTGGCTCCTTAGGTCTGGACTTCTCTAAGTCCTCCCTCTTGAGGGGGAGGGGAGTTGCGGGCACGATAAAGCGAGGACCGCGTAGGCAGACTAAGTCCGCGGCGCGATCATCCCGAGCCGATCCTCGTCCGTATAAACGTCGAACCGGGTCAGCTTCGCAGGGCCGAAAGCGTTGGTCAGCGCGACATCGGTGGCGTCGCGGCCCCGGGCCATCACGATCCGGCCCTTGCGCGGATAATTGTGACGCGCGTCGAAGACGTACCAGCGGCCGCCGAGATAGACCTCCATCCAGGCCGAGAAATCCATGTCGCCGACCAGAGCGGGGAGGTCCATGTCGCCCATATAGCCGGTGCAGTAGCGCGCCGGCACGTTCATGCAGCGGCACAGGGCGATGGCGAGATGGGCATAGTCGCGGCACACGCCGACCCGTTCATCATGCGCATCCCATGCCGTCTTGTCCGAGCGGGCCTGCTTGTAGTCGAAGGTGATGCGCTCATGGGCGTATGTGACGATCGCCTGCACCAGTGCCCAGCCCGGCTCGATACCGCCGAACAGGTCCCAGGCCACGTCCGACAGCCGGTCGGTCTCGCAATAGCGGCTACCGAGCAGATAGAGCATGACATCGTCGGGCAGTTCCTCGATCCGCTGCAACCGCGCATCCGGCGCGACCTCGTCCGGCAGGAAGGGATCCTCGATCACGAAGCCGCAGGATATGGTGATCCCGCCGGGCGGGATGGTCAGCCGCGTGCAGATATTGCCGAACGAATCCAGGTAATCGTACAATGGCACGTCGGGCGTGGTCATGATCCGCTGCGCCGTGCGCAAGTCCTTGTTGCGCGACGGATGGACGCTGAGATTGGCGAGCACCGGAACCGATTGGGTGGCGGCGAAGCCGATATCGTAGCCGGCGCGGATCAGCATATTGGCGGACTTTCGGGGGCTTGAGAGTGCGGCGGCCGGCTCAGGCCGCGCTGGGACATGCTCGATCCGGCCTCGCAGCCGCATCCTCCATAACGGCCATTGCGATAACATGATCCGGCACGCGCCCCAAATCCTCGAAAAGAGGTTGCGCGCCGTGCGGCCGGGATGGCCCGCTCGAGCGGGGACAGGGGGTCTTCTCCGAGGCGACATTACGAAAAGCGATATTGGATTTGACGATCATCGATAATCTAATTATCGTTTATCGATATTCCGAGTCGCTGGAGGTGAAAAGCCGATGACCCGCCATTATTCTGCCGCGCTGCCGATCGCCTATGTGCTGCTGCGCATCCTCATCCTGATCAACTGGCTCGCCGGCGTGGCGATCCTCGCCTTGCTGGTCCTTACGCCCAACGAGCAGTGGATATTGAGCGCGTTCAAGATCGCGCCTTCGGCAGACGCATCGCGGCTGGTGATGGGCCTGCGCGCGGTTGCCGTGCTCGGTCTGTGCACGATCCCGATCAACTATCTCATCCTCAAGCGGCTGCTGGCGATGGTCGAGACCGTCCGCGCCGGCGACCCGTTCGTCGCCGCCAACGCGTCGCGGCTGCAGACGATCGCCTGGGCCCTGCTCGCGCTGCAGCTGTTCGGCCTGGTCATCGCGCTGATCGGCAACGCGGTTTCGACGCCCGCGCATCCGGTCGATCTCCATACCAGCTTTTCGGTGAATGGCTGGCTCGCCGTTCTGCTCACCTTCGTGCTGGCGCGGGTGTTCGCGGAAGGCGCGCAGATGCGCGACGAGCTCGAAGGGACGGTGTGACATGGCCATCGCCGTCAAGCTCGACGATCTGCTCCACGACCGGCGGATGACCCTGACCGAGCTCGCCGAGCGGGTCGGCATCACCATCGTCAACCTGTCGATCCTGAAGACCGGCAAGGCGCGGGCGATCCGCTTCTCGACGCTGGAGGCGATCTGCGCCGCTCTGGCCTGCCAGCCCGGGGACATTCTCGAATTCCTGCCCGGCCCGGCCGGGGCGGAAAGCTGACCGACAGGTTCGCAACGGTCTCGCTAGCGAGCCGGCCGGGGACGGCGTAGCCCATGCGCCGACGCGCGATGGCAGGCGGCATCGGCCGCAAAGCTTGTCGCCAATGGACCCTGCGGCGCGCGAAGCCGTTGAGCGCCGAAGCAGGGATTGGAAGCCATGAGATCCAGGATCAGATATCGCGCGGGCCGGATCCGCGTTGAGAATGGCGCCGATCCCGCGTTAGCGGCTCCGACGGCCGCCTGCAGCAAAGGGACTCCGACCCCGTCAAGCAGACGACGACAACGTCCGTGCTGATTTTCGAGCTGCTCCTCGCATTGCTGCTCGGCGCGACGTTGCTGTCGCTGCTCGCGAAGCGGTTGGGCATTCCCTATCCAAGCCTGCTCGCGGTCGGGGGCGCGGGGCTTGCCCTGATCCCAGGACTGCCGACTTTCCAGATCCCGCCCGATCTCATCCTGGCGCTTTTCGTGGCGCCGATCCTGTTCGATGCCGCCTATGACAGCTCGCCCCGCGACCTGAAGCGCGATTGGCGGCCGATCGTCTCGCTGGTGCTCGTGGCGGTGGTCCTTACCGCAATCGTGGTTGCGATCCTGTCCCGCGAGCTGATCGCCGCCATGCCCTGGGCGGCGGCGATCGCTCTCGGCGCGTTGCTTGCGCCGCCCGATGCGATCGCGGCGATCACCGTGCTGCGGCACGTCAATCCGCCGCACCGCGTGCGCATGATCCTCGAAGGAGAGAGCCTGCTCAACGACGCGTCGTCGCTGCTCATCTATCGCACTGCGGTCGGCGCGATCGCAGTCGGGGGGTTCAGCGTGATGCATGCGCTGCCGACCTTTCCACTGGTGATCGCCGGCAGCGTCGTCCTTGGCTGGTTGCTCGCCTACGTGAGCGGCCTGCTGATGCGCCGGGTCAGCGACATGGCCCCGGCGGCGATCCTCCAGTTCATCACCGTCTTCCTCGTCTGGCTGCTGGCTGAGGAGCTTCACCTTTCGGCGGTCGTCACCATCGTCACCTTTGGCCTCACCGCCGCCCGCCGCCGCTCGCTCGCCTTGCCCGCGAATCTGCGCGTGAGCACCTTCGCGGTCTGGGAAACCGCGACCTTCGTGCTCAACGTGCTGGCCTTCACCATGATCGGGCTCCAGCTGCGGCCGATCGTCGCAGCCCTGGATGGGTCCGAGCTCGGCCGCTATTCGATCGCCGCCCTCGCCATCCTGGCCGCGGTGATCCTGATCCGCCTGTTGTGGGTGGCCCTGCTCTGGATCCTGCAACGCCTGCCCGGAACGCCCCACCCGCGGTTGAGCAGCAAGGAGGCGGTGGTGGTCGGCTGGTCCGGAATGCGCGGCATCGTCACGCTCGCCGCGGCGATGGCCCTGCCGGCCGGCTTTCCCTATCGCGACTTCATCCAGTTCACCGCCTTCGTTGTCGTGCTCGGCACATTGCTGCTCCAGGGCCTGACGCTCGGCCCGCTGGTCAAGCTGCTTCGCTTTCCAGAGGACGAGGTGGTTGCCACTGAGGTCGCCCAAGGCAGGGCGGGAGCGCTGAAGGCCGCGCTCGCCGAGCTCGACGGAATAGAAGGCGCCGCCGCCGACAGGCTTCGACGCGACTACCAGGAGTCGCTCACCGCCACCCGATCCGGCGGCGATCCGTTCGCCACCGAATTTTTCGAGCTTCGCCGCCGGACCGTATCCGCGGCCCGGCAGGAACTCGATCGCCTGCGGCAGGGAGACACGATCGGCGACGATGCCTACCGGATCGTCGAGGAAGAACTGGACTGGACGGACCTGAGCGCGGGGGCAGAGAATGCGGAAACCTAGCCCGGCAGCCCGATCGCGTCCCACACGGTCGAGATTTCGTGGATCATGTCGCGCGCCGCGGCTGACCCACGCGCGATCGCGAATGGCCCCGGGCCGGCGGGAGCATGAGCAGATGCTCCCGCCGGATCCCGTCAGCGCGTAGACGGTGCCGGCGCCGGCCCGGCCGCCGGCGGCGGGCCGCCCGGAGGCGGGGCATCGCCCGGGCGCGGCGGCGGAGGGCCGTGGCGGTCGTGGGGACCGCGGCCGACCGGGCCGAGCGCGGTGACGTTGCCGTCCGCGCCGATCAGGAAGGAGGCGTGGACGAAGCCGCGCTCGAACCGGCCCTGCACAGTGACAGGCGCGTTCAGGGAGACCAGTCCGGGATCCTCGCCGCCGCGGCCGGCGTCGACCAGCATCCGCCCGCTGGCATCGGCAAGGATGAACTTGTTGCCGTAGATTTCGACGACCCGGCCGCGCAGGGTGACGATATCGGACGAGGTGGAAAGCGCCGAGATGGCGACGGGCGCCATTGGCGCCATTTCGATCGCCGGGCGGCCCTGATGCGCGGCGACGGCACCGACGGTGCCGCCGATGGCGAGGAGGCAGGCGCCGACGAGGGCGGCGCCGCCGCGCCGGATCGGGAAACGGCGCGGCTGTTCGGTCTGCGATTGTTCGGTCATGATAAAGTCTCCATCGGGTCGGTCGCCAGCTTTTACCGCGCCCGACCCGACCCTCGCTGAACCCCGGCGTTCAGATTGGGTTTAGTCCAGGGGCCTAGGCGGCGGGCGAGGAGATCGGCGATGCGCGTGCTGCTGGTGGAAGACGATGCGGCGCTCGCCGACGGCATCGCCCGCGCGCTGCGCGCGGAGAATTTCGCGGTCGATATCGCCTCCAATGGCGAGGATGGCGGCCATCTCGGCGCGACTGAACATTATGACGCGGCCATCCTCGACCTCGGCCTGCCCAGACGCGACGGCGTTTCCGTCCTGCGCGACTGGCGCGAGGCCGACGTCCGTTTGCCGGTGCTGATCCTCACCGCGCGCGAAAGCTGGTCGGACAAGGTGACCGGATTCAAGGCCGGCGCCGACGATTATCTGGTCAAGCCGTTCCGCATCGAGGAATTGGTGATGCGGCTGCGCGCCCTGGTCAGGCGGGCCGCCGGCCATGCGGCGAACCGCATCATCTGCGGGCCGCTCGCCTTCGATGCCCAGCTCGGCCAGTTCGAGCTGGACGGACTGCCGTTGCGCCTGACCGCGTTCGAATGGCGGGTCCTGTCCTGCCTGATGCTGCGCAAGGGCGCGGTGGTCGAGCGGCTGGAACTGCTCGAGCGGGTCTACGAAGGCGATGCCGACGTCGATTCCAATTCGATGGAGGTGATCATCGGCCGGCTGCGGCGCAAGATCGGGCGCGAGCTGATCGAGACGGTGCGCGGCCGCGGCTATCGCCTGACCGCCGCGCCGGCATGAGGCTGATCCCCAAATCCCTGTTCTGGCGGCTGCTGGCGATCTCGACGATCGCGACTCTTGCGGCCCTGATCTTCGCGGCCTTCTCGATCGGGCATGTGCTGGAGCGCTTCGTCATGCGCGGCCTCGACGAGCGGCTCGATGCGCAGATCGCGATCGTTGCGCGCGCCGTCCGCCCGGACGGCACGGTCGATCCGGCCCTGGCGGCCGACCTTCCTCCCTTCGACCGGCCGGGATCGGGCTGGGCATGGGAGATCAGGGCGCCACGCGGCACGGCGCGGTCCCGGTCGCTGGCCGGCGGCGATCTGCCGCTGCCGCCGGCGATTCCGCGGGGGCATCGCCGGCCGCGTGAGAATGCGGGGGAACCGCGCCCCTTCGAGGCGGATGACGGCCAGGGCCGGCGGCTTCATTACCGCGCGCTGACCGTCAGCGTTGCCGCCGGCGATGCGCTGATCATCGCGGCGGGCCCCCGAGAGATCGTGGAGCGTCCGCTGCGCGAAGCGATGCTGCCCCTGCTGCTGTCGCTCGGGCTGCTCGGACTGGGACTCGCCGCGGCGACCCTCGTCCAGTTGCGGTTCGGGCTGCGGCCCTTGCACGCGTTGCGGCGCGGGTTGAGCGACGTCCGTGCCGGCCGGCTGCGCCACGTCGACCCGGACCAGCCCGCCGAGCTGCAGCCGCTGGTGCGCGAGCTCAATGCGCTGATCGACGAGAATGCGGCCGGGCTGGCCGGCGCGCGCGCCCATCTCGCCAATCTGGCGCACGGCATCAAGACGCCGCTCGCAGCGCTCGTCGTCGAGCTCGCCGAGCCGGGCCGCGACCCCGACGGCCGGCTGCGGGCGCTGGTCGCGCGCATCGAGGACAGCGCCCGCCATCATCTCGGGCGGGCGAGGGCGGCGACGCAGAGCGGGCCGCGCCGCGTCGCGACGCCGCTCGCGGCCCGCATTTCCGACCTGGTCGCGGTGCTCGCACGCATCCATGCCGAACGGCCGATCGCCGCGGAGGTCGCGATCGATCCGGCCATCACGGTCGCGTGCGATCCGCAGGATGTGGACGAGATCGCCGGCAATCTGCTCGACAATGGCTGGCGCTGGGCGCGCGGGCGGATCGCCATAAGCGCGGCGCGGCGCGGCGCGATGGTCGATCTGGTGATCGAGGATGACGGGCCGGGAATTCCGGAGGCGGAGCTCGACGCGGCGCTGCAGCCCGGCCGCCGGCTCGACGAGCGCCCCGGCGGGCACGGCTTCGGGCTCTCGATCGCGCGGGAGCTTGCCGAGCTTTATGGCGGCGGCATCGTGCTGGAGAAGGGAGATCTGGGTGGATTGCGGGTTCGGGTGACGTTGCCGGCACCGGTTGGATAAGGGTTCCTTTCGGCAGGTTGCGTCCCGGAAGGCTTGTTGAAGGCGCCCTAGCCCCGCAGCCCGATCGCGTCCCAGGCCGTCGAGATTTCGTGGATCATGTCGCGCGCCGCGGTGACGTGCTGGGGATTGCCTTCGCGGCCGCCGGCGATGACGAGGCGGCGCGCCTCGCGGTAGATAACCACCAGGCCCGCGGCGATCTCGCCGCCCTTCTCGAAATCGAGGCTGGTCTCGAGGCCGGTGATGATCGCGAGCGCCCTCGCCTGGCGCTGGCCGCGCTGGACATAATCGCCGCGCGAGGTCGCGAACGCCATGGCGTCGAGCGCCTTCAGCAGCTCCTCGTACATCACCTGGACGAGCTGGTGCGGCGTCGCCCCCTCGAGGCGGCTCAACAGATCGACGCTCTGGTAACGGGCCTTGCCAGCGCTGAAATTACCCCGGGATTGATACATCACTCACTCTCCGCAACTATGCCATGCGCCGATCAGTTCTGGTTGTTCGTCCACATCTTGATCTGCTGATCGAGATAGGATTGGGTCGCCTTGAACGCCGAGACCCGGCTGTCCATGGCGGTGAAGCTGGTCAGCAACTGATTGTAATATTTCTCGGACCGGATGGTCAGCGCCTCGCTGTCCTTGCCGATCCGCGCCGCTTCGTCGCTCAGGCGCTTCTGCGTCGTCGCGAAGGCGCCGCCGCTGGCGCGCAGGCCGTCGCGGATCGACTGGAGCGCGCCGCCGAGGCCGGGATCGATGGTGATCGTGGCGCTGGCGACATTGCCGCTGACGCCGAGGACCAGACCGGCGGCCGCGGAGGTGCGCGGCGCGATCAAATTCGAGCCCGCGGCGCTCATCGCGACGCCGCCGACCTTGCCGGAGGCAGGCACGGCGCCGGCGGCGGCGAGGATGTCGGTGACCGTGTAGGTGCCGGGCGCGACCCTGCCGATCGCGCTCTTGACCGTCAGGAACGGGCTGGACGTGTATTGGGTCGGATTGAACAGGGCTTCGACGCCGTCGGGATCCGCGGCCAGCGCGCTCTGCAGCTTGGCGCTGTCGAGGCTGAGCGTGCCGTCGCGATTGGTGCGCACGCCGATTTCGGCCAATGTGTGGACCCCGGTGCCGGTGCTGGACAGGATCGTCGTCGGCAATTTGGCAAGCTGGCGCTGCAGCGCGCTGACGCCGAGGTCGCCGCGCAGCGCCCCGGCTTCGTCGCCCGTGCCGGCCTTGGTCGCGGCGGCGATCATGGCATTCAGCTCGTTATAGGCGCTGACGAAATCCTGGACGCCCTGGCTGATCGCGGCCGTCGGACGGACCAGGCCGACCGCGACGACGGTGCCCGGCTTGGCGGTCTTGAGGTCGATCTGGACGCCGGAGATGACGTCGCTGAAGCTGTTGGACGCGCGTTTCAGCTCGACGCCGTCGAGGCGGACGATCGCGTCCTGCGCTTCCTGCGCCACCGTCACGGCGTCCGAAGCGAAACGCTCCAGGCCGCTCGACGTGCCGTTCGGCACGGTCAGCGTGAAGGCCTTGGCCTCGCCGCTCTGGCCCTTGATCATCAGCCGCGCGCCGCTCGAATCGGTGACGACGCTCGCCGTCACGCCGGCGGTGCTGTCGTTGATCGCCTTGACCAGGCCATCGAGATTGTCGTTGGCGGCGTTGATCGTGACGCCGAAGCTGCCCGCGCCGGTGACGATGGTCAGCACGCCCTCGCCGACCGGATCGGTGCGAAGCGTGAGCGGCTCGGAAACGATCGTCTGCGCCTTGGCAAGCTGACGCACTTCGACCGAAGCGGTGAGGCCGCCGAGCCGCGCGCCGGGGATCGCCGCAGCGGTGAAGACGCTCGGATCGGAGACGCTGGGCTGGCTGAACAGCGTGCCGCCGGCGATCAGCGACGACAAAGCCGAGGCGAAGCTGTCGATGCCGCTGCTGACCTGGCCGAGCGCCGAGACCTTCGCCTTGTTGGCGCTGTCGCGCCTCGCGATGAGATCGGCTTTGGGCTGCTTCGCGGCATTGGCAAGATCGGTGACCAGCGAGTTGATATCGAGGCCCGATCCGATGCCCAGGGCAGAAGCGATGGAGGTGGTCATACCGGCGGGTCCTTCCGTTCCTCTCAAAGAACGGCATTCGCACGGCTTTCTTTAGGGCTCGAGGGAGGGAATCAGCTCTTTAAAAGACGCAGCGCCCCCGGATGGAGATTGGCCTGCGCGCCGAGCGACAGGCGGGGGTCGGAAAGGATGCGGTGGGCGAGGTCAGGCTGGATCTCGCCGTCGTCCGGGGTCGCGGCGCGCAATTCCATGGCGAGCTGGGCGAACCAGTCCGGCACCGGCGAGCCGCTGCGCTCGGCGGCAGCCATCAGCCGCTCGATCTCGTGAAGCGTGACGCGCAGGTCTCGGCCGGGGTCTTCCACGCAATCCATTCCTTCCTGGAACGGATTAACGGCGCCGATCGGAAATCCTTAAGCCTGCGGCCGGCCGCTCGTGTCGAAGCGCAGGCCGATGGGAATGTCGACCGCGGGCTGGCGGCCGCCCGATGACATCGCGGCGTCGAGGTTGAAGACGAAGGCGAGCACGGTCGCGACCGCCATATAGAGATCCTCGCGGATCGGGTGGCCGACCTTGCTCGTATAATAAAGCGCGCGGGTGAGCTGCGGATAGGAGAGCAAGGGCACGTCATGCTCCGCGGCGAGCTCGCGGATCGCCTCGGCGGTGACGCCGCGGCCGCGCGCGACCACCGCCGGCGCGGCGTCGACCCCGGGCCGATAGCGCAGGGCGACGGCGAAATGGGTCGGGTTGGTGAGCACCACCGTCGCCTCGGCGATCGCGCCGCGGGCGGAATTGCGCGCGACCTCGTGCTGGCGGCGGCGGATCGCCGACTTGAGCTCGGGTGAGCCTTCGGTCTGCTTGTGCTCGTCCCGGGTCTCCTGCTTGGTCATCCTGAGCCGCTGCAGGCGCTGGTACAATTGCGCCGGCACGTCGATCGCGGCGATCAAGGCGAGCGCCGAAGCCATCACCAGCACCGCGATGATGAAGGTGTGGCCGATGTCGCCGAGCGCCGCGCGGATATCCTGGGCGCTGAGGCCGATCATGGCGCGCGACTGGCTCATCAGCAGCCACAGGCCGACCGAGCCGAGCAGGAGCACCTTGGCGATCGACTTGCCGAGCTCGATGAAGCCCTGCATGCCGAACAGCCGCTTCATCCCGGTCAGCGGGTTCATCTTGTTGCCCTTGAAGGCGAACGCGCCGGCGCGGAAGCCGAGCGAGCCGAGCATCGCCGGCGCGCCGACCGCGGCGACGATGGTCAGCGCGAACAGGCCGAACAACGGCAGGGCGACGATGGCGAGCAGCCGCAGGATGACGGAGCCGGGATCGAAATCGCGCAGGTCGGCGGCGTCGAAGGTCAGGCCCTGGCCGACCATGTTCTGCAGCGCGTCCATCATCATCGGCCCGGCAATGGCGATCCAGCCGGCGCCGACCAGTACGACCAAGGCCGTGCCGAGCTCGCGCGATTGAAGGACGTCGCCATTCTCCGCCGCCTCGCGGCGGCGCTTGTCGGTCGGCGCCTCGGTTTTCTGGTCCTTGTCGGCTTCTTCGGACATCTCAGTTGCCCGTGGCCATGCGGCGCGATTGATCGAGCCCGAGGTTGATCGCGCCGGTAATGCCGTCGCCGATCACCGGCGCGGCGATGGCGAGCAGGACGATGCCGGCGAGCAAAGCGGCGGGAAAGCCGACGGCGAACAGGTTGAGCGCCGGCGCCGAGCGGGCGAGCAGGCCCATCACGATCTGGACGAGCACGATCGCGAAGGCGACCGGCAGCGCGATCGACAGGCCCGCGGAAAACAGCACGCCGCCGAACAGGATGAGGCCGTGCACGCTCTCCGCCGCCAGCCAGGCCTGGCCCGGCGGCAGCGCGCGATAGCTTTCGACGATGGTGGCGGCGAGCGCGAGATGGCCGTTGACGGCAAGAAACAGGAAGGTGGCAAGGATCCCGAGGAACTGGCTGAGCACCGGATTCTGATGGCCGCTGGCCGGATCGATGGTGGCGGCGAAGCCGAGGCCCATCGCATTGCCGATCACCTCGCCGGCGATGGAGGCGGCGGAAAAGCCGATCAGGACGGCGAAGCCCAGAGCGATGCCGACCATCACCTCGCCGGCGACCAGGATGAAGCCGGCGCCGGAGGCGAGGCCGTCGGCGGGAAGCGCGAAGGCAGTGACGCTGAGCGCGGGAATGCCGATCGCCAGCGCGACCACCAGGCGCAGCTGGACCGGCACGAAATTGGCGCCGAAGATCGGCGCGGCGAGGAAGGCGGCGCCGGGGCGGATCATTGCGATCATCCACAGCCAGAGCTGGTTTTCGACGCCCGCGAACCCCGCGGGGATCATCGCACGATCTCTGGGATGCGCTCGAATATCTCCTTCGTGAAATCGGCGATCAGCATCATGATCGAGCTGCCGAAGATGGCGAGGCAGATCGCGACGATGATCAGCTTCGGCACGAAGGTCAAAGTCTGCTCGTTGATCGACGTCGCGGCCTGGAACATGCCGAGGATGAGGCCGGCGATCAAAGCCGGGATCAGGATCGGCACGCAGGCGAGCGCGAGGACCCACAGGGCCTGCTGCGCCACGCCGATGAAATAGTCCCCGTCCACCTCGCTAGCCTCCGCCGAACGAGGCGGCAAGCGAGCCCATGGTCAGGGCCCAGCCGTCGACCAGCACGAACAGGAGCAATTTGAACGGCATCGAGACGATGGTCGGCGACAGCATCATCATGCCGAGCGACATCAGGGTCGACGAGACGACGAGATCGATGATCAGGAACGGCAGGAAGATCAGGAAGCCTATCTGGAATGCCGTCTTCAACTCGCTGGTGACGAAGGCCGGCAGCAGGATGGTGAAGGGCACCGACTCGCGCGTCTGGAAGCGCTCGACGCCGGCGAGATTGGCGAACAGCATCAGATCGGTCTCGCGGGTCTGCGTCATCATGAAGCCGTGCAGCACGGTGCCCGACCGAGTGACCGCCTCCTCGATCGTGATCTGGCCGGCCCCGTAGGGCGTATAGGCATTGGCATTGATCTGGTCGATCACCGGCCGCATCACGAACAAGGAGAGGAACAGCGCGAGGCCGACCAGGACCTGGTTCGGCGGCGTCTGCTGAAGCCCGATCGCCTGGCGCAGGATCGACAGGACGATGATGATCCGCGTGAAGCTGGTCATCATCAGCAGGATCGACGGCAGCACCGTCAGCAGGCTCATCAGCAGCAGGATCTGCAGCGAGAGCGACAAGGGCTGGCCGTTGCCGGCGACGGTGCTCAGCGCACGATTGAGCGCGCCCGGCTGGCCGCCGGCGGCGGGCGCCGCGGGCGTGGGCACGGCCGGCGCCGCGGCATGGGCGATGTCGGGGACCAGGATGATCAGGGCGGCGAGGGCGAAGATACCGGCCCGGAGCAGGACGGACGGGCGCAGGGCAGGGCGCCGCAACAGGCTATGCATCGGGTACGTCCTCGGTCGCTTCGGTCTCGGAGATCAGGCTGATGCCCGTGCGCGAGACGGCGAGGAGCAGACGCTTGCCGGCGAAATCGACCACGGCGAGCTTGCCGGTGGCGCCGAGCGGGATCGCATCGACCAGCTTCACCATGCGCGCGCGCTGGGTGAAGGCCATGCCCGGCTGCACGCGGCGCCAGAGCCACAGCGAGCCGTAAGCGAACGCCGCGACGAGCGGGATCAGGATGACGAGCTTGAAGATATAGGCCCACATCATTTGCGGCGCTCGGCCCCCGGAATGCCGCCCTCGGTGGCGATGACCTCGACGACGCGGATGCCGAAGCGGCCATTGACGGTGACGACCTCGCCCTTGGCGATCAAGGTGCCGTTGGCCATGATGTCGAGCAGCTCGTGCGCCTGGCGGTCGAGCTCGACGACGCTGCCTTCGGCAAGCTCCATCAGCTCGGACAGCTTCAGCGCGGTGCTGCCGACCTCGACCGACAGACGGACGGAGATGTCGGCGAACAGGCCGAAATTCCGTCGCCCGAAGGCAAGATCGTCGGCCGAACCGGCCTCGATGATTTCCTGACCTTCCTTCACGAGCGAAATCTCCTTTGTTCCATCTTTTCGATCTTGAGCGCCGCGCGCCCGTCATGTTCGCCGACCGTGCCGAGCGCGATCCGCCGTCCCGCCACGATGAGCGGGACATGCTTGGAAAGGCTGACCGGGATGATGTCGCCGGCCTGGAGCTGCATCAGCTCGGAAAGCGACAATTCGGGGCGGGCGAGCACGGTGCGCGCCTCGATCCGGACTTCGCCGACCGCCGTGCCGAGCCGCTCGCGCCACTCGCTGGTCTTGGCGGTGACGTCTTCATGCGACTTGGCGGCGAGCTCTGGCTCGATCGAGCGCAGGCCGGCGACCGGATAGACGATCTCGACCACCGTCGAGTGGCCGGGCCATGGCGATATCGTGAAGCGGGCGAGTGCGACCATCTCGTCTGCCTTGGCGAGACCGGCGAAGCCGGCATTGGTCTCTCGGGCGCGCAATTGCGGGCGGACCGGGATGATCTCGGACCAGCCCTCGGCGAGCGCGCCGATCAGCGCCTCGCAGAGCCGGCCGAGCAGGCTTTCCTCGGTGGCGGTGAATTCGCGGGCGCGGCGCGGCGCCTGGGCGCCGCTGCCGCCGTAGAAGGCGTCGACCAGGCGGCTGACGAACTCCGGATCGATCCTGAGCAGGATCGCACCCTTCATCGGCCGGAAGGCGTAGAGGCTGAGGCTGGTGAACTCGGCCTGCTCGGCCTGCCACTCGGCGAAGCTGCGGATCGTGCAGGGTTCGGTCGCGACCTTGGGCTTGACCCGCGAGAACGGCTCGATGACGTCGCGCAGCCGGCGGATCATGCGCTCGTTGAGGCGGTCGATCGCCGGAATCGCGGACATGGTCCGCGGCGGCTCCCCACCGAAGGCGAACGGACGCGTCGGTCCGGAATCCCCGCCCTGGCGGGCCGTTTCGGGCTCGCTCATCAGGGCGGAGATTTCTTCTCCGGAAAGGGACGGGTCCTGGGTCATTGGGTGACGAAACTCGTGAAGTAGACTTCATCTATCCCGCCAAAACCTTCCCGATTGGTTAACACGCCGTTTATCGCGTTCTTTAACGCATCCTTCAGCCGCTGTTTGCCCTGAAACGACGTGATATCAATGGGATCGGACTCGGACAAAATCATGATCACGGCCGAGCGTATGGCCATCATGTTGCGCGTGATGTTCTCGGTGACGTGGGTATCGTAATAGGTCGAGACGCCGAGGCCGATCTGCACGAAGGCGTCGCCGCCGCGCAGGTTCGAGGTGAAATTGCCCTCGAGCGGAACATAGGTCGACTGGAAGACGTGCGGATCGGGGCGGCCACGGCGGGCGCGCTCGCGTCCGGCCTCGGCGGCTTCGTCGCTGACGCCCTCCTTGACGACCAGCTGGGGCAGATCCGGATTGGTTTCCTCGGCATGGCCGCGGAAGCCGCCGATCGCATAATAGCCTCCGGCCGCGCCGCCGCCGATCACGATCAGTGCGACGAGCAGCAGGATCAGCTTCTTGAGCTTGCCGCCCTTCTTCTTGGCTTGCTTGCCCGCGGGCGGGGCCGATTCGATGACGATATCGCTCATGTCAGACTCCTAGGCGTAACGGTCGGACCGAGAGGGGCCCGACCGGTCGGGCGCAATCGCGTCCGCGGCCGCGTCACGCGCGGTCCTGATGAAGGGGGTTTGGCGGGCATCGTCCTGCCGCCGCGGATCGCCGGAGAAATGGCGGTCCGAACCGGACAGGTCGACATGGGTTTCAGCGATGCGCACGCCCTGGGCGCGCGCCTCGGCGATGAGGCGCGGCTGAGCGTCGGACAGAATCGCGCGCGCCTGCTCGGTGTCGGCGGTGAGCCGGATCGAGGTGCCGTGATCGCCCTGCGACAGCTCGACGCGCAGATGGCCGAGCGTGTTCGGATTCAGCCGGAAGCGGATCGTGCCTTCACTGCCGGACGCCTGGGCGATGTCGCGGGCAAGCCGGTCCAGCCATTCGGCGTCGTTGGCGAGATCGAGCGCGCGATCGGCCACCGGCGCGGCCGCCTCACGCGGCTGGATCGAAGCCGTCTGCGCGGGCGCGGGCGCGACCGGCATATTGAAGGCTGTGGGCGTGGCGACATCGGCGCCCGCCTTGCCCGCATCGGCCGCGGGCGCGAGGGCCTGCAGCTGGGCTTCGGTCATGCCCTGCAGCGTGGACGCGGCGACCCGGGCCGCTTTCGGCGCGGTATCGGCATGGGCCTGGCCGCCCAATCGCAGGGCCGCCTCGATCACCCGCTTGGCGGCGATGATCGCTTCCTTCGCGGCCGCGTCGAGGACGGATTTCGGCTCCTGGCTGTCGGAATCGGCGTCGGTCCCGGGCTTCGCCCTGCCGATCTTGCCGGTCGCAGGCGCGCCGGGCGCCGGCGGCATTGCAGTCGGCGCCGGTGTCATGGCGGCCGCCGTTTCGATCGTCGCCGCCGTTTCGGGCTGCGGCGCGGGCGCGGCGGGCGCCGGAACGAGCGCCGGCAGCGGCTGCAGCAAAGGCATCAGGGCCGCGAGCTGGGCGGCGTCGGAAGACGCGTCGGCCGGATCGGCGGTTGCGGCGTCGCCGCTCGTCTCCGCATCGCCGTCCGCCGCCGGAGTTTCGCCGCCGCCGGAGACGATCGCCGCCGCCATCCGCATCAGCTGCTCGGGCACCTGGGCGAATTTGCTGGCGAAGGCGGCGGGATCGCCCGCCGCCGCCGGCGCCTTGCCGCCGGGGGCGGGGCACAACGCGTCGCGCGTGTTTGGAACGGAGGCCATCACTCTGTTTCTCCCTGAAGAAGGCGGCCACGGCCGCGGCCGGACTGGCGGAGTCTTTGCTCGGCCAATTCCTCGGCGACGCGCAAAGCGGCCGCCTCGAGCTTTTCGGCGCTTTCCTGGTCGCGGCGGGCGGCGCGACGGTCGGCCTCCCGCGCGGCGGCGGCGCTGCGCGCGCTGTCGATGGTCGGGCCGAGATTGTAGCGGGCGGAATCGAGCCGCATGGCGAGCTCGCCCATCCGCGCCATCGCGGCGCCGGTGGTGAGGCCCTCGACCGGACGCAGCTCGCTTCGCATCTGCAGCAGCCGTTCGCGGCTGGTTTCGAGCATCTGCACCCGCCCGGCGGCCTGGGCGGCGACCGTGGCGGCGAGGCCGTGCTGGATCCGTCGGACCCTGGCGAGGCGCGCGCGCTGGCGGACGAGCCCGTTCATTGCCCCATCATTCCGACAAGGGCGGCGACGGATTCATCGAAGCTTGCACGCTCGTTGGGCGCCTGGGTGAGAAAATCGAGCAATTCGGGCCGGCGCACGATCGCTTCGTCGATCAACGGATCGTTGCCGGGGGCATAGGCGCCCATCAGGATCAGGTCGCGATTTTCCTCGAACGCCGACCACAAGCGGCGCAGGGCGGCGGCGGCGGCGGCATGTTCGGGGCTGACGATGTCGGTCATCACCCGCGACAGCGAGCGGCCGATGTCGATCGCCGGATAGACGCCCTGCTCGGCGAGCGAGCGCGAGAGGATGATGTGGCCGTCGACGATCGCCCGGGCGGCGTCGACGATCGGATCCTGGGTGTCGTCGCCGTCGGCAAGCACCGTGTAGAGCGCGGTGATCGAGCCACCGGTGACCGAGTCGGCGCCGGCGCGCTCGACCAGCTTGGGGATGAGGCCGAGCGCCGAGGGCGGATAGCCCTTCACGGTCGGCGGCTCGCCGAGCGAGAGGCCGATCTCGCGCTGGGCATGGGCGACGCGGGTCAGGCTGTCGACGAGCAGCAGCACCTTGAGGCCGCGGGCACGGAAATCCTCGGCGATCGCGGTGGCGCGCATCGCCGCGCGCAGCCGGAGCAGAGGCGCATGATCGGCCGGCACGGCGACGACCACCGCCTTGCGGCGAACCTCGGGCGGCAATTTGGTGGCGAGGAAGTCGCTGACCTCGCGGCTGCGCTCGCCGATCAGGCCGATGACGATCACGTCGGCGTCTGCGCCGGCGATCACCTGGCCCATCAGCACCGACTTGCCGACGCCGGAGCCGGCGACGATGGCGATGCGCTGCCCGACGCCAGCGGTGAGCATGGCGTTGACGCCGCGCACGCCGGTGTCGAACATTTCGGTGACGCGGGCGCGGGAGAGCGGGTTTTCGAGGCGGCCGGCGAGCGGCCATTTGTCAACCGCGCCGACCGGGCCGAGCCCGTCGAGCGGCTGGCCGAGCCCGTCGACGACGCGGCCGAGCAGAGCGGGGCCGACGTCCGCCATCGCGCTCGAGGCGTCGGGCTCGACCCGCGCGCCATTGGCGTGGGCAGCGGCGCCGTCCAGCGCCATGAGCAGGGTGCGGTTGCCGCGGAAGCCGACCACTTCGGCGCGCGACACCTGATTGTCGGCCGAGACGATGCGGGCGCCGGCGCCGATCGGCCGGGTGAAGCCGGTCGCCTCGAGCATCAGCCCGTCATAGGAAGAGAGACGGCCGATCGCGCGCGCGCCGGCGCGGTCGGCGCGGACGCCGTCGAGCAGGTCGCGGGCGCGGGCCTGGAGCTCGCTCATCGCGCGGCCACCATCTTGTCGAGCTCAGCGCGGAGGCGGTCGAGCCGAATGGCGGGGCCGTCCTCGATCCAGCCGTGGCCGGTCTCGAGGATGATCGAGCCGCGCGGCAGGGACGGATCGGCCTGAAGCGGGATCTCCAGCCTGGCGGCTTCGAGATGGACGATGTCGTCGGGATGGGCGCGCAACATCGTCGGCTCGACATCCTTGCCGACCAGCCGGGCGGCCTCGTTGGCGCGGGCGAGCAGCAGATTGGCGTCGATGTCAACCTCGCCGACGACCTGGCGAACCAGCCGGTCGACGGTTTCGGCGAGCAGGAGCGCCAGTGCGTTGGCAGGCTCCGGCCGCAGCACGGCGAGAGACTCGGCAAGCCGGCCGAGGGCGTCGCGCTCGGCGGCGAATTCCGCCTCGACCGTCTTGCGGCCTTCCGCGCAGCCCAGGGCAAAGGCCTCTTCCTGGATGCGGGCGCGCTCCTGCTCGGGGGTGACCGGAGCGCCGGTGTCATTGCCGGGCGTGAAGCCGTCCTTGCCCTCGCGCGGACGAAAGCCGGTATTGGCATGGGTGAACACGAAGCTGCCGAGACTGGCGGCGGCGTCGCCGCTCTTGCGCATGAGCCTAGACATAATCGTCGCCCCTGCCGGCGAGCATCAGCGTGCCGGCATCGGCGAGGCGCCGGGCGATGGTGAGCACTTCCTTCTGGGCCTCGTGGACCTCGGCGAGGCGCAACGGACCGCGCTCCGCCATTTCGTCGCGGATCGAATCGGCGGCGCGCGCAGACATGCAGCCGAGCATCTTCTCGCGCAGTTTCTCGTCGCAGCCCTTCAGCGCCACGATCAGCACGTCATTCTCGATATTGCGCAGCAGGATGCCGAGATTCTTCTCGTCCAGCGCGGCGAGATCGTCGAAGATGAACATCTCGTCCTCGATCTTCTGGGCCAGCTGCTTGTCGGCCTTGGCGAGGCTGCGGATAATGCGCTGGTCGGAACCGGGGCGCATGTTGTTCATGATCTTGGCGGCCTCGCTGGCGCCGCCGCGGGTGGCGGTGGGCGCCGAGGAAATCCGGCCGACTTCCGCGACCAGGATCCGCTCGAGCTCGGCAAGCGCTTCGGCGCTGACCGATTCGAGCTTGGCGACGCGGTAGATCAGGTCGGGCTGGATCTCGGCCGGCAGCAATTGCAGCACGTCGGCGGCGATCGGCGGCTCGAGATGGGCGAGGACCACGGCCGCGATCTGCGGATGCTCCGGCTCGATCAGGCCGGCAATGGTCTTGGCGTCCATCCAGCGCAGCGGGTCGAGCGCGCGGCTGCGCGTCGGCGGCGTGATTCGGGCGAGCACGCCCTCGGCGCGGTCGGCGCCAAGCGCATGCTCCATCACTGCGCGGATGCGGGGCGCGGCGCCGAAGCCGATCGTGGTGCGGGCCTTGTTGCGGCTCATGAAGGTATTGAACACCGTCTCGACCTGGTTCTCGGAGACGTCGGCGACGCTGAACATGGCGCTGCCGAGATGCTGGACCTCGTCCGGCTCCAGGTAGGAGAGAATCTCCGCGGCCTCGGCGTCGCCAAGCATCATCAGCAGGATGGCGGCCGCCTCGCTGCCATTGGGGGTTGGGGCCGCAGCGCCGTAAGCGGGGCTGATCGCCTCTTCATTATCCATTGCGCTCGCCTCCGGTGTCGGCGCGGATGAGATCACGCACCACCAGAGCGGCGCGGGCGGGGTCCTGGCGGACGAAGGCGCGGATCAGGGCGGCGCGCGCCTCATAGTCCCGCGTGGCCTCGATCATCTCCAGCGACACCTTCATGTCCTGGTCGGAGCGGGCGCGGTCGCCGAGGGCGGTGGCGATCTCTCCGGAAACCCTGGAGCGGCCGTTGGTCCTGTTTTCGGCGCGGCTGGCGAGCATCGCGCTGCCCTTCTTCAGCAAGGGCTTGCCGAGACCGAAGATGAGCAGGATCGCGACGACCAGGGCGGTGAGGTTGCGCGCCGCCATCGACACCCAGCTTGCTTCCCACCAGCTGGCGGCCGGCTCCTCGGCGGTGGCGAAGGTGCGCGAGTTGATCGCGACCACGTCGCCGCGGGTCTGGTCGAAGCCGACCGCGCCCTTCACCAGCTCCTCGAGCTGCTGGATCTCGCGCAGGCCGCGCGGGCGGCCGTCGGGGTTGCGCAGGGCGACCGCGACGCTGAGCCGCTTGACGCTGCCGGTCTGCTGGCGGGTCACCGAAACCTCGCGGCCAACGGCGAAGTCGCGATTGTAGTTTTCGGAGCGATTGGCGTTGGGCGCGCCCGGGGCAGCGGCCGGACCGGTGCCCTGCGCCGGCGGCACGGCGACCGCGCCGCCGGGCGCCGCGGCGACCGTGGCCGCGGCCGGGGGCTGGTTGGACAGGGCGCCGGGAATGCCGCCGCCGCTGGTGGCGCTGCTGAAGCCGGGGGTGGCGCCATCGGTCGAAACCTGGCCCTGCTCGCTGGTCATCACGCGCTGGTTCTCGGGGAAGCCCTCGCGGGTCGACTGGACCTCGGAGAAGTCCATTTCGGCATGGACCTCGGTGGTGAAATTGTCGGCGCCGAGGATCGGCGCAAGCAGGCTGGTGATCGACTGGCGGTAGCGGTCCTCGATCTGGGTCTGGACCGAGAGCTGGCGCTCCGACGCGCCGGACGCGCCGTCGCCGCCGGCATTGGAAAGGAGGCGGCCATTCTGGTCGACCACCGAAACGCCCTCGGGGGAAAGGCCCGGGACCGAGGAGGCAACGAGATTGACGATCGCCTGGACCTGGTTTTCACCGAGCGTGCGGCCGGCGGCGAGGGTCAGCATCACCGAGGCGGCAGTGCGCGAGCGTTCGCGGACGAAGACGCTCGGCTGCTCGACGGCAAGGTGGACGCGGGCTGACTGGACGGCGTCGATCGCTTCGATGGTGCGGGCGAGATCGGCCTCGCGGGCGCTGCGGATCCGTTCGGTCTCGACGGCGCGGCTCGAGCCGAGCGGCATGGCGGTGAGCACGTCGGCGCTCTCCTGGCCGCCGCGGGGCAGACCCTGCGAGGCGAGCAGCATCCGCGCGCGGTGATAATCGTCGTCCGATACGGTGATCGCGCCGGTGTCGCGGTTGATCGAATTGCTCACGCCGGCCGTGGTCAGGGCCTCGACCACCGCCGCCTTCTGGTCGTCGGGGAGCCCGGCGAAGAGGGTGCGGCTCGGCGCGGCGCCGATCACCATCCAGACGATGGCGGCGACGCCGAGCAAAGCGACGATGCCGAGCAAGGGCAGGCTCTTGGCCACCGCCGGCTGGGCGGCGACGCCGCGCAGGGTCTGGGCCACGCCGCGCATGCCGGCCGGGCTCGCCGCCCCGGAAGGGCTGCGTGCGGGCATCGGAGTCAATTCAGTTGCTGCTGTCATATCACTCATCTCACACCGGCATGCTCATGATGTCTCTGTAGGCGGTCAGGAGTCGGTTCCTGACTTGAAGGGTCGCCTCGAAGCCGATCGACGCCTGTTGGCGCGCCAGCATCACGGACGCGATGTCCGTCGTTTCCCCGCGCTGGTAGGAATCGGTGAGCGCGGAGGATTGCGCCTGGGATTCGTTGACCTGGCTGATCGCATTGCGCAGCGCGTCGCCGAAGCCGCCCGGGCGGGTCGTGCCTTCCGCCCCGCCGGCGGGCGATCCGGCGCCAAGGCCGGCCGCGCGCTGCAGGGCGCTGTTATTCTCGAGGATGGCGCTTCTCATTGCCATCAATCGGGTTGCGTCAATCGCCATCCCTTATCCTCCTATGCCGCCACGGCGCGCATTTCGGCGAGCCGGTAGCGCAGGGTGCGTTCGCTGATGCCGAGCCGCTTGGCGGCGCGGAGGCGGTGTCCGCCGACCTCGTCGAGGGCGGCACGAATGACGTGGGTTTCGGCATCGCGCGTCGCTTCGGTGAGCGAGGGCGGAAGCGCCGGGCCGGCGGGAGCAAAGTCGCGCGAGGCGAAGGGGGTGGATGGCGCAATGCCGTCGATGACCAGGTCGCCGGCTTCGATGCGGTCGCCGGCGCGCAGCAGCATTGCGCGCTGGACGACATTTTCGAGTTCGCGGCAATTGCCCGGCCAGGCATGGGCCGACAGGCGATCCAGCGCCGCCGCGGTGGGGAAGGGGAAGTTCATGCCGCGCGGGCAGTGGCGCAGCAGCATGGCGGCGGCGATGGCGCGGATATCGAGCCGGCGCGCGCGCAGCGGCGACAAGGTAACCGGCATCACGTTGAGCCGCCAGTAAAGATCGGAGCGAAAGCGGCCGGCGGCGACTTCGGCGGCGAGATCGCGATTGGCGCTGGCGATGACGCGCAGGTCGACCGGCTCGGCGCGGACCGCGCCGATCGGCAGGATCTCGCGCTCCTGAAGCGCGCGCAGCAGCTTTGCCTGGAGCGACAACGGCACCTCGGCGATCTCGTCGAGCAGGAGGGTGCCGCCGTCGGCGGCGCGGAACAGGCCTTCGCCGTCGCCGCTGGCGCCGGTGAAGCTGCCCTTGCGGTGGCCGAACAGGATCGCTTCGAGCATCGTCTCGGGAAGGGCGGCGCAATTGACCGCGGTAAAGGGGCCCTTGGCGCGCGGCGAGCGGGCGTGGATGTAGCGGGCGAGGCCCTCCTTGCCGGTGCCGGTCTCGCCGAGCAGGAGCACATTGGCGTCGCTGGCGGCGATGCGGCGGGCGAAGTCGAGCAAGGCGGCGCTGGCGGGATCGCCGGCGGCCGGATGGAGCGGCGGGCGGAGGAGCTCGGCGGCGAGGGCGTTGCCGAAATCCGAGTCCTCGGCGCCGAAGGAAAGGCGGGCGGGCGCCGTCTCGGTGGCTCGGACCAGGGCCGGCGCGGCGCCGAAATCGATGATGAGATCGTAGGGGGCGGCGAAAATCTCCTCGCCGGCGGCAAAGACGGCGAGGCCCGCGGCCCAGCCGTCGCGCGCGGCGAAGATCGCGGACTCGAGGCCGGCGCTGTCCAGCCATGCGGCCAGCGCCGGATTTGCCTCCGCGGTCTTTTCACTCACCCCAATCATCAAGCCCCTCCGGTTGGTGCCACGGGGGACGAAGCAAGGGCCGTGCCAAGAGCAGGAAGGGGCCGGTTTCTCTCTATCTGCGCGATGCGCCCACCCGCGCGCACGTGAGGGCGTCAGCCGATTGACGCCCTTCATCCGTCGAAAAACCGACGCCTGGTGTGGCGATTCGGAAATTCGCCTGATCGGATGGAGGGCTCGGAGCGAATTTCCGAATCTACAGCCACACCAGCAACCAACGACTCTAGTGTGCTTCTTGAATTTGAAGTTCGCTCCGAGCCCGATCCGACCACTTGGCGAACTTCAAATTCGCACACTAGGAAAAAAGGCGATTAAAGCCGCCGCCGGCCCGGCCGTTACTGCATTCCGTGGCACGGTCGGGATCAGCCCCGGCAGCCTCGAAGAGCGGGAAAGGAACCGACCATGACTGTTATCAATTCCAATACGGCTGCGCTTCGTGCGCAGAACGGCAGCCGGATGGCCAACCAGGCCCTTCAGACTGCCATGGAGCGCCTGTCGACCGGCAAGCGCATCAACTCCGCCAAGGACGACGCCGCCGGCCTCGCAATTGCGAGCTCGATGACGTCGCAGATCCGCGGCATGAGCCAGGCGATCCGCAACGCGAACGACGGTATTTCGCTCGCACAGACCGCGGACGGCGCCCTGGGCGAAGTCACCAACATGCTGCAGCGTATCCGCGAGCTCTCCGTCCAGAGCGCCAGCGGCACCTATTCGGACGACGACCGCGCGAATCTGCAGTCGGAAGTCGCCGAGCTCGGCGCCCAGATCGATGACATCGTGTCCAACACGAAGTTCAATGGCGTCGCGGTGTTCGGTTCGGGCGATGTCGATGTCGACATCCAGACCGGCTCCAGCTCGTCCGATCAGACCACGCTCACCATCGCCGGTCTCGACGTGTCCGACGCTTCCGGCGCCGACATTTCGGACGCCAGCGACGCCATCGACGCGCTCGACGATGTCGACGATGCGCTGGCCGCGGTTGCCGCGACCCGCGCCTCACTCGGCGCCGGCCAGAGCCGCCTCGAGTCGATCGTGAACAACCTGAGCAACGCGGTGGTCAACCTGTCCGACGCGCGGTCGCGGATCGAGGACGCCGATTTCTCGGCCGAATCGACCAACCTCGCCAAGGCGCAGATCCTGAGCCAGGCATCGACCGCGATGCTTGCCCAGGCGAACCAGAGCCAGTCGGGCGTGCTGTCGCTGCTTCGCTAAGACCTCTCGTCTAGTCGAACTCCCGGTTATCCCGGCGCGGAGCGACCCGCGCCGGGATTTCCTGTTTTGATGCCTGCGAATCCGTACCGATTCGCTGCTTTCGCCCGCCCAAGGCATGCATTCACGGCTCGCTCCGCATTGCCGTTGCGCTATGGACGCCGGGATGACGGACGAGTCTTTCGAGCAAGTTGCCGCAGTGATGGCGGAAGCGGCCGAGCAGGCCATCCTGCCACGGTACCGGATGCTGGCGCAGCAGGACGTCGAGGAGAAGTCTCCCGGCGAGCTGGTGACGATCGCCGACCGCGAAGCGGAGGCGATCCTCGCGGCCGGGCTGGCGCCGCTGCTGGCGGGTTCGCGGGTGATCGGCGAGGAGACCTGTTCGAGCGACCCGCGCCTGATCGACAGCCTGGGCGAAGGGCTTGTCTGGCTGGTCGATCCGCTCGACGGAACCGGCAATTTCGTCGCCGGGCGGCCCGATTTCGCGGTCATGGTGGCGTTGCTGCGGGATGGCGTCACGCAGGCGGCGTGGATGCTCAATCCATTGTCCGGGCGACTGGCCCGGGCCGAGCTTGGCGGCGGCGCCTGGCTGGACGGCCGCAGGCTGCGCGCATCCCCGCAGCCTCCGGGCGAGAGGCTCAGAGGATCGATCGGCCGGTTCATGCCTGAAGAGATGCAGTCGAATCTGGCGGAACGGCTCGGCGCCGGCGCCGAACGGCTTCCCGGCCTGATGTCGGCAGGTGTCGAATATCCGATGATCGGCGCCGGGGAGCGGGACTTCGCTTATTACTGGCGCACGCTCGCCTGGGACCATGCCGCCGGCGTGCTGTTCGTCAACGAAGCGGGCGGCAAGGCGACCCGCCCCGATGGGTCCGCCTATCAGCCGACAAAAGAAGGCAGTGGCCTGCTGGCGGCGGCAAGCCCCGACCGGTGGGAAGCGGGCCATCGCCTCCTGTTCGGCGGCGAGGATGCCGCCTTCTGATCAGGCCGCCATATCGGCCTTGGCAAGGCGATCGAATTGCTGCAGCCGTGCGAGCAATGCCGGCAGATCCCTGAGCGGGACCATATTGGGGCCGTCGCTCGGCGCCCGGTCGGGATCCTCGTGGGTCTCGATGAACAAGGCGGCGACGCCGATGGCGAGCGCGGCGCGCGCCAGCACCGGGACATATTCGCGCTGGCCGCCGGAGCGGTCGCCCTGGCCGCCGGGCTGCTGGACGCTATGGGTCGCGTCGAACACGACCGGCCAGCCGGTCTCGGCCAGCACCGGCAGGGCGCGCATGTCATTGACGAGCGTGTTGTAGCCGAAGCTGGTACCGCGTTCGCACAGCAAAACGCGCTCGCAGCCGGCCGCTTCGAGCTTCGCGCCGACGTTGCGCATATCCCACGGCGCCAGGAACTGGCCCTTCTTGACGTTGACGGCGCGGCCGGTTTGGGCCGCGGCGATCAGGAGATCGGTCTGTCGGCACAGGAAAGCCGGGATCTGGAGGACGTCCACCACCTCGGCGACGGCCGCGCACTGGGCGGCGTCGTGAACGTCGGTGATGACGGGACAGCCATAGCGCTCGCGCAATTCGGCGAAGATCGGCAGGGCCTTGTCCATCCCAATGCCCCGCGCCGCCTCCGAGGAGGTGCGGTTCGCCTTGTCGAACGAGCTCTTGTAGATGAGGCCAATGCCGAGACCGGCGCAGATCGCGGTCAGTTCCGCCGCGGTCTCCATGGCATGGTCCCGGCTCTCCATCGCACAGGGACCCGCGATCAGCGCGAAGGGCAGATCGTTACCGATGCGGACCGGGCCGATATCGACTATGCGTTGGCTGTTCATCAAAAGGCTCCACATTCCGCGAGGATTTCGGCGACGGGGCGGCCGCGCGCGGCGTGCATCCGGATCCTGCCTTCGTTGGCGAGAACCTCCCAGGCGCAGGTTTCGACCTCGGCCCAGCGCTCGCTCGGCACCACGACGATTCCGTCTTCGTCCGCGAACACCATGTCGCCGTTGCGGACCGGGATTCCGCCCATTTCGACCGGCATGTTCATCGAACGCAACGTGCCTTCGAACTTGATGTCACGGCACCAGCCGCCATGGGCGTAGACCGGAAGGCCGAGCGCCCGCACGTCCGCCGTATCGCGGGTGAAACCGTCGACGACGACGCCGGACGCGCCCGCGCGGATCGCGAGATTGGCGTTGAGATCGCCGAAATAGGCGCGATTCGGACAGTCGGTGGCCACCATGATCACGTCGCCGGGCCGCACGAAGCGATAGGAATCGAGCGCGCCGTAAATGCCCTTCCAGGCATCGGGCGGATCATTTTCGCGATCGACGGCAGCCAGCTGCAAAGTCTTGGCCCGGCCGAGCAGCTTGCCGGGGCTGTTCGGCCTAAGGCCCGGCGGGAGCACCGCATCGATCCCCAGGTCCGCGCAGATGTCGGAAAGGACCGGCGAGGAGAGCAGGCCGCGCATCGCGCGCAGCTTCAGATTGGCCTCGGCGCGGTGGCCGGCGCCGACGGCCTCCGCCAGCGCGAGATCGGCCGGCGTGTTGACGTCGAGCTGCTCGAGCGGATCCAGATCGAACAGGACCGGAGTCCGGCCGAAACGCCGCGCGGGCGCGGGATCCCCGGGCCGGCGCCGCACGATATACAGGCTCATCGCCTCGATCACCTGTGGCGGCAGATCGACGCTGTTGGGGATGCGACCGGCGCCGTAGGCGGGGGCGCCGTCGGTCCAGAGATAATGTTTCGAGCGGCTGACGCCGACGAGGCTGTCCGCCTCGGGCGAGTCGAGCAGAGCCTGGACCGCGCGCGCGACGGTGTCCGCGCCGACGAACGGGGCGGTGCACAGGCATTGCACGTATAGATCCGCGGGCGCGACCGCGCCGCATTCATAGGCGAACATTTCATGCCCGTCGGTCGCGTTGCTCGCCAGCGCGCGCGGCCGGCGCAGGCGGCTCACCGGCAGGTCCGCGGCGAGCGCCGCCAGTGCGTCGCAGTCGGTGTCGAGCACGACCTCGTCGATCAGCGGGCAATCGAGCAGCTGGCGAAGCTTGCGCTTAAACAGATGCTCGCCGTCGAGCAGCTGCAGATTCTTGTCGGCGATGCGTTCGCTGCTGCCCTTGGCAGGCACGAAGGCCACGACCCGCTCCCGGCGTGCCGCGCCGCTCACTGAAGCACCTCCCAGGTGCTCAGCAGGCCGAGCAGGATGCCCTCGTCATCGACGACCGGAAGGACGACGAACCGTCCTTCCTCCTGCTGGAGGAGGAGCAGGACATCGGCCATTGTAAAATCCGGCCCGATGACGCGCGGGCTTGTCTCCATGATCTCTCCGGCGCTGGTCGCGTAGAAGTCGCCGCGAGACTGGACGAGCCGCCTGATGTCGCCGTCGACGACGAGGCCGAGCAGCTTTCCCTGCCAATCGGTGACGCAGGCGGCGCCGATCCGGCCGGCGGAGATAATCCCGGTCACCTCGGCCACCGAGGCATGCGGCAAAGTCGTGGGCAGATCATCTCCGGACCGCATCAGATGGCGAACCTTGATCATGTGGCGCCCGAGCAGCCCGGCGGGATGCTGGCGCAGGAAATCCTCGCGGGTGAAGGCGCGTGCCCGGCTCGCGGCAACGGCGAGGCCGTCGCCGATCGCCATCTGCAATATCGTGCTCGCGGTCGGCGCCATGCCGATATGGTCGGCCTCGCGCGCGATCCGGCAAAGGATGAGATGGTCCGCCGCGGCCGCGATCGGCGATTCCGCCCGGCCGACGATGCCGATGAGCCGGCACGCGCGCGCCTTCAGCACGGGAAGGATGCGCAATATCTCCTCCGTCGTGCCGCTGTTTGAGAAGACGATGACGAGGTTGCCGGTCTGGACGGCGCCGAGATCGCCGTGCGCGGCCTCCGCCGCATTGAGAAAGAAGGCCGGTGTTCCCAGGCTGGAAAAGGTCGAAGCGGCTTTGGCGGCGACAAGGCCGGACTTGCCGATGCCGAGGCAGACGATGGGCCGCTCCTGCCGGGCGATTTCGGTGACGATCGCAGCGACTTCGGAGCCGCCGTCGGCAAGGAAGAGCTCGATCGCCGCCTTCTCCTCGAGCAGGACGTCGCGGAACCAGGCGTCGGCGCCGGTGGCCGGCGCGGGCGCCGCCGCCGTGTGGAGCGCCACGATCTTGTGGGCGGCGCGGCTCACAGGGCGAGCTCCGGGCAGGATTCGGCGTAACGGCGGATGCCGGCGGACCAGCGCCGGCGATCGACCGGGGATTCGACCATGTCGAGGATCAGCCGGCCATCGGTGTCCTCATGGATCGGATCGATGATGTTGTTGGCCGCGTGGAAGGCGAAAAAGGTCTTCGCCTGCTCCTGCGAAGGCGCGCTCGGCGCGCCCCCGCGAATCCCGCCGAGGAAGGCGGGGAGATCCGAATAAGCGTTGAGCCAGGGCCCGGTCGCATGGTTCGAGAGGCGCAGGACGGGCTTGCCGAGGAAGGCGGCGATGCTGATCACCTTGGAGTTGCTCACGATCATGCCGTCGCTCGCCGTCACCACGCCCAGAGTGGGTTGGTCCTTTCGCCGCCTGGGCGACACCAGGCGAACCCGGCCGGCATATCGCGCCACCACTTCATCCAGCGCGGCGCGATCGCAATGGAGCAGATTGAGCGGATGATCGGTGACCGCGAGCTGGACGTCGTCGTCGACGGCCTCGGCGAGCGCCGACACCAGGGCGGCATTGTCGGCATAGGGCCGATGGATGCCGAAGAAATTCTCCTCATGCTCATATTCGAGCGGAAGCGAGACGAGGAGGGTTTCGGCCCCTGATCCTCGCTGGTCTGCCAGTCCGCGATCCGGGGTCTGAGCGGAGACCTTGCGCCGCATGGCGGACCAGAGCTCGTCGAAACCCGCGTGCAAGATGTCCTTCGCGGCCGAATCCAGCTCCGGCATCACGCAATGATCGAACGGGTCCTCGCGCAGGACGAGCCATTCGGCGCGCGACGGAAAGGGCGGAAAGGCCGCTTCCATCATGTGCCGGACCGGGCAGGGAAAGCGGCGCGGCGTTTCGAGATCGGCGCTCCGGCACAAGGCGAGGTCCGGATCGATCGAGCGGACGCGATCGAGCAGCCCATCGAAGTCGCCGCCGCCGCGGCGAAGGCGCGGCTGATCCTCGTCGTCGAGTATGTGCCATTCGACCCGATCGGCGGCGGCGACGCCGGCCAGCTGGTCGGGCGTGATGCCGGTCCCGCACCAGAGCGGCGGCACCATCACGTGCACCTCGGCCTCGACAGCCAGGCGATCGATCAGCGGCGCGACGATCCTGTCGAACCACCAGGGCGTCACCACCGGCAGATAGAAGAGGATTTTCATGAACGGCCCCGACGGCAGGTCCACGCGTGCGTTGCGTCGCGCATCAGGCGGCCTCTCTCAGCGCGACTTGCGGCTTGCGCCGGACGATCGGCCGGAAGGTGATCGACAGGAGGTGCGGCTCGGCGGTGAGGCCGGGGGCCGGGGGCACCAGCACCAGCGCGCCGGGAGTGCAGCGAAACAGGCCTGGCGCCTCCTCCGTCATGCCCTCGCGCAGCGCGGTTGCGGCAATCGGCTTTGCGGCATCGCCCGGCTTGTCGGGCGAGAAGCCCTTGACCGGGTAGAAAGCGAGCTGGTCGATCTCGGCCCATTCGCAAATCGCGCCAAGCTGGATGCCGGCGGCAAAGCGGCCGGCGCCGACCGGAATCGTGGCGAGATAGAAACCCTCATGGGTGGGCCAGGCTTCGGTCTCGACCATCGTCTGGCCGCGATCGTCCGCGAGGATGACCGGCAACTTCAGGCCGGCACCCCGGAAATCGCCGCTGCGCAGATCGAGGGCGAAGCGATTGGTGCTGAACAGGGAGAGGTTGAGCGGCAAACCGTGCGGCTGGAGCTCGCCGGGGAGGAACACGCGATTGGTGGTGTTCAGGTAGAAGAAGCCGCGGCGGCGGAGGCCATGGCCGGCTTCCTCCTGGTCGAACAGCTGGAAGAGATCGTCGGTGCCGAGATTGAGGTCATGCTCGAAGCTCTCGAACATCGCGACCTCGCCCGCGGTCGGCATGAACAGCAGGCGGCCGAGGATTGCGGCGGCCATCGTGCGGCGCGATTCCTCGCCGTCCGATGCGGGGGCACGGTGGATTCCGGCTTCGGGGTCGCGGGCGAAGGCGACGCAGCCTTCCTGGACCCTGTCGCGAATGGCGTTTTGCGCGCCCTTGGCGCCGGCCTTCTTGCGGATCGGCTCGCCGGTTTGGCGATAATCCTCGACCGAGCCCTGGGCGATGGTCGACAATTGCTCGAGCAGGGAGATCGGCCCGGAAAGGGCATGAAGCGCGTTGAAATCGAAATGGCGCGCGTCGAGGAAGCCCTTCTTGTCGTTGCCGGTCTCGGCCTCCGGGCGCAGCAGCAGGTAGCGGCCGGCCAGCTTCACGCCGAACCGCTCGGGCAGCACGTTTTCGAGATAGTCCTGGACGGTGCCGTTATAGCCGAGATCGACGAGCATGATCGTGTCGCCGCGCTCGACGCCGAGGCCGGCCAGATGGGCGAAGATCTTGTCGCCGAAGGCGTGCGAGCGCTCGACGATCCTGCGGACCGTCCCCGGCCGCAGCACCGCCTGATCGAATTCGGCCTGGTCGCGGCCGAGCTTGCGGCCTTCCTCGCGGCTGAGGCCGAGCTGGCTTGCAAGCACGTCGACCCGATCGTGACGGTTCTGGCCGGCGAGAAAGTTGGCGATCGAAGTCGCGTCGGCGAAGCTTGCGAGCCGCGCCGTGAACCGGCTGATTTCCGCGGCCGCGCCGGTCTCCCCGGTCAGCGCCTCGTAGACGCGCTGCGGGAGATGGCCGTCGCGCAGCAGGAAGACGATCCTGGCGCCGCCCAGCGCCGCGGCTTCCGCCTGCAGCCACAGGGCGAAGGCGTGCATGAGCGGACCGAGCACGTCATGGCCGAACGACCAGGCCGGATCTTCCTCGGTGCGCAACGACACGGGTGCGCGGTGCGGCTGGAGAACCGGGCGGCTGTTGCGCGCCGCGGGGTCGAGGATCACCGCGGCGGCCGCCTCGAGGCGCAGCCGCTGCTCGGCCACGGCATCGAACTGGCGGAAATGGACGGCGTGGATTCCCAGGGCGGCCGGAGCCTCCAGGTCGGCCCTGGGGTTGTCGCCGAGATGAAGGATCGCCCGCGGCGATACGCCGAGTGCCTCGAGCACTGGTTCGAACAGCCCGCCGCCTTTGGTGATTCCATAGAAAGACGAGCAAAAGATCCGGTCGATCATGGCAGCCACGTCCGATCCGGCCGCCGCCTCGATCAAGGCGCGGAGCTGCGTCTCGCCCAGATAGGTGTCGCTGACGATGATGATCTGGAGTCCCTTGGCCTTTGCGGCCTGCATCAGCGCCACCACCGGCGCGAACGCGTAGCAATGGCGCGCTTCGGCGGCGATCTCGGCATCGACCGCACTGGCGATGTCCGCTTCGTCGGCGCGGGGCCGTAAGGCGCGATGAATCTCCTCGATCGACACTTCGCTCTTGCCGCCGGCGAAGCCGCGCCGCTGGCGGGCCCGCCGTTCCGCGCGGGTGCGCTGCCAGATGCCGCCGCAATCGGCGAAGACGTCGATCGGCGCCTGGCAATTGCGCCAGAGCAACGTGTCGAAGCAATCGAGCGAGAGGATCCGCACCTCGTCGGGCGCGGTGTCGAGCAGGCCGGCAAGCCCGGCGGCGGTGATCTTCTGATCCATGGTCATGCCCAGTCCGTGAGTTGGAGGCGCACTCGGTCGAGCGCGGCCTTCTTGATCTGGCAAATGCGGGCGGCGCCGACGCCGAGCGTCTGGCCGATCTCCTCGAGGTTCATCTCCTCGACGAAATAGAGTTGCAGGACCATGGCGTCCCGCTCGGGCAGGGTCTTGATCGCCTCGGCGACCGCCTCCTTGAGCCGCTCGCGGTCGAGCGCGTCGTCGGCCTGCTCCTCGCCATTGGCGAACCACATGCTGTGATCGGAATAGATTTCCTCGATCGATTCCTGGTGGACGGCCTGGCTGTCGTCGACCATCTCGCGATAGGCGGCGGCCTCCATCCCCATTTCCTCGGCCATCTCGGCGTCGCCGGCGGCGCGGCCGAGCCGGTTTTCCAGCCGCTCGCGAACCGCGCCCAGCTTCCGGCGGCGCGCCATCGCGGCGCGGCAGAGCGAGGCGTGGCGGCGCAGATGATCGATCATCGCGCCGCGGATCCGCATGGTGGCGTAGGTCGCGAAGGCGTGGCCGCGATCCTCGAAGCTGTTGGCCGATTCCACGAGGGCGACCATGCCGATCTGGGCGAGGTCCTCGACGTCGATGGCGGAGGCGACGCGGGCATGGACGTGCCAGGCGATCCTGCGGACCAAAGGCATATGGGCGCGGACCAGGGCCTCGGGCGCCGGCCGCGCCTGCTTCTGATAGGTGGCCGGGCCGTATTGCGGGTCAATGAGCGCCATGACCCACCTCCGCATATATCGGTTCCCGGATGGCGGGCGGCGGGCATGCCATGCGGCGGGCGAGGGCGGCGAACGCCCGCGCGGCCGGCGCACCCGGAAATGCCTCGACGACGCAGCGCTTTCGCCGCACCGCCTCGCGCACGAACGGATCGGTTGGGATCGCCCCGGCATAAACGAGGTCGACGTCGATGAACCTGGTGACGATCGCCCGGAACTTGTCGAACAAGGCGCGCGCGGCAAGGTCGTGCGGCACCATGTTGGCAAGGATCTGGAAGGTCGGCGTGCCGTGGCTGACGCTGAGCGCCTTCACCATCGCATAGGCATCGACGAACGAGGTCGGCTCGGGGGTGAGCACGATCACCGGCGTGTCGGCCGCGGCGACCAGAGCGAGCGAGGAGGCGTGGATGCCGCCGCCGGTGTCGATCACGATATGATCATATTTCGCCGCATAGGGCCTGAGCGCGTCGAGCAGCCGGCCGAGCTCGGCGGCCGACAGGGTCGATCCGCTGCCGGTGCCGCTATGGCCGGGCAGGAATTGCAGCCCGCCGGGGCCGCGCTTGAGCAGGTCGTCGACGCCGCAGCGGCCCGAGAGCAGGTCCCCGATCGTCCAGGCCGAAGGTATGCCCAGCAGGATCGCAGCATTGGCGAGGCCCATGTCGCAATCGACCAGCATGGTGCGGCCGCCGAGCCTGGCGAAGGCCACGGCGAGGTTGACGCTGACATTGGTCTTGCCGGCGCCGCCCTTGCCGCTGGCGACGGCGATGACACGGGCCCGTTCTGAAATTGGAATCACGCAACAACCTCCGATTCAAGCATGAGTCTTTCCGATTCGCCGCCGACGACGGCGACGACCTCGACCGGCTTGTTGTCCGGGATTTCGAGGAGGGAGAGGACGGGAGCGTCCGGCACGTGCAGCGCCAGCAGGCGAGACAGCGGGCGGCGCGCGATGGGTGACGTGACGATGGCGAAGCGGCGGCCTTCGGACATCAGCTGGCCGGCGACTTCGCCGACCGCCTGGACGATGCGCTGGCTGAGGCCTGGCTCGATCGGATGGATCGCGTCGCGGCCGGTGCGGATCGCCTGGCTGAGCAGATTCTCGAGGCCTGGATCGAGCGTGACCACCGCCAGCGGCATGCGCACCGGAACGAGGGTCTGGATGATCAGGGCGCCGATACGCTGGCGCACGGCCTCGACGAGCTGGACCGGGTCGGTCTCCTCGCGGGCGGCGTCGGCCATGGCTTCGCCGATCCGGCGGAAATCCTTCAGCGGCACACCCTCCGAGAGCAAGGCGCGGCAGAGGGCGGCGAAGGCGGGCAGCGACAATGGCTGCGGCGTGATGTTGGCGGCGAGCTGCGGCGCATTCTCCTTGAGCGCGTCGATCAGCTTCTGGGCCTCGTCCATGCCGAACAGATCGGCGGCCGCGGTCTGGATGACCTGGTTCAAATGGGTGGCGACGACGGTGGCGGGATCGACCACGGTATAGCCGGCGACCACCGCTTCGGCGCGCTGCGAGGAGGCGATCCAGACGGCGTCGAGGCCGAAGGTCGGGTCCTTGACCTTGCGGCCGTCGACTCGGTCGAGCAGGTCGCCTGAATCGAGCGCGAGCAGTTCGTCGGGCCAGATCTCGTCCTCGGCGGCGACGACCCCGGCGACGGTGATGCGATAGGAGTTGGGCGACAGGGTCAGCTCGTCGCGGACCCGGACCATCGGGACGACGAAGCCGAGCTCGCGCGAGAGCTGGCGGCGGATGCCGGTGATGCGGGCCATGAGCGGCGCGCCCTTGCGCTCGTCGACCAGGCCGACCAGCGCGAAACCAAGCTCGAGCCCGAGCGCTGCATCGTCGCTGACCTCGTCCCAGCCGATCGAGCTTGGGGCGGCGACAGGGAGGGCGGCTTCGGTCTCGACCGCGGCGGCCCTGGCCTTGGCGGCCTTGTGCAGCTTCCAGGCGATGGCGCCGGCCACCGCGGCGGCGGGCAGGATGACCAGATGCGGCATGCCCGGCAGCAGGCCGAGGAAGAGGAGGATGGCCGCGACCGGAGTCCAGGCCTTCACCGAGGCGAACTGGCTGGTGATCTGGCCGGAAAGATCGAAGGGCGAGGAAACCCGGGTGACGATCGAGGCGGCGGCGATCGACAGCAGGAGGGCAGGAACCTGCGCGACCAGGGCGTCGCCGATCGCGAGCAGGATATAATTGGACGCGGCGGCGCCGATCGTCATGCCGTGGCTCAACGTGCCGAGCACCAGGCCGCCGATGACGTTGACCAGCAGGATCAGCACGCCGGCAATCGCGTCGCCCTTCACGAACTTCGAGGCGCCGTCCATCGATCCGTAGAAATCGGCCTCGGTCGCCACTTCCTGACGGCGCGCCTTGGCCTCTTCGGGGGTGAGCAGGCCGGCGTTGAGATCGGCGTCGATCGCCATCTGCTTGCCGGGCATGGCATCGAGGGTGAAGCGCGCCGAGACTTCGGAGACGCGCCCCGCGCCCTTGGTGATGACGACCAGGTTGATGATCATCAGGATCACGAACACGAAAATGCCGACGGCATAATCGCCGCCGATCAGGAAGCTGCCGAACGCCTCGATGACGTGACCGGCGGCGTGCGAGCCCTCATGGCCGTTGACCAGCACGACCCGGGTCGAGGCGACGTTGAGCGCCAGCCGGAACAGGGTGGTGAACAGCAGGACGGTCGGGAAGGAGGAGAAATCGAGCGGCCGCGCGACGTTCAGCGCCACCATCAGCACCGCGAGGCTGATCATGATGTTGGTGATGAAGCCGATGTCCAGCATCGTCGCCGGGACCGGCACCACCATCAGCATGACGAGCAGCAAGGTCGCGACGGGCAGGATCGCCCCGCGTCCCGCGCTCATCCAGGCACTTTTCTTCACGGCGAGCTGGTTCATCGATCAGCCCCCGAGCCGCGCGAGCATCATATAGGCCATGCGCGCGAGCTGCGGCGACGGTGCGGTGGCGCCGGAGCGGCTGCGGCCGGCCTCGAGCGCCACGTCGATGCCGAGCGGATCGCCGGCGAGCGCGTCGGTTTCGCGGGGATCGAGATCGAGCGCGGCCAGGTCGAAGCCCGGCCTCGGCCGGGCATCGACGGTCCGCACCGGCGCCGCCGGGGCGCCGCCGCCCATCCGCTCGGCGAAATGGGAGCGGATCTCGGCGAAGCTGCGCGCCGATCCATCGCGATTGTAGAAGACGCCGCGATTGGCGCGCGCCGCCGCGGGCAGCATCGCGGCCGCCGCGCCGTCGGGATTGGCGTCATGCGCGCGCAGGAAGCGCGTGGCGCCGCCGGCGCCGAGGAAGTGCGCGAGATAGAGATCGACCGGCTCGGCCTGACGGCCGAGGCGGCTTTCCATGTAACGGCCATTGTCCGATGCGAATTCGGCGGCCATCGCCGAGGCGGCCTCGGGCTGGCGACGAAGATCGAGGATCTGGCGGCGCACCGCCGGATCGGCGACATAATAATGGCCGTTGCGGCCGCGCTGGATTGCATTGGCCTGCGCGCCGAGGCCGTGCTCGGCGCCGTGCTGCTTGACCATGCCGAGCCAGGTCTGCTCGATGAACTGGAACAGGCCGGTCGCGCTCGACGTGCGCGCGTGCGCGTTGGGATTGAGGCTGCTCTCGACCCGGGCCTGGTTGAACAGATAGTCGAACCGGACCCCGGTGCGGGCGGACGCGAGCTGGATGGCGGCGGTGACGCGTTCGCGTCCGCTTCCCCCGGTCACAGTCCTGCTTGTCGTCGTCGGATTCATGACGCCCCCTTGGTTGCCGGGAGGTCATCGCAAGGAGCGTGCCAGATTGGGGTTGTGCTTTTCCTCCCTGTCCGCGTAGCGGATGGGGAGGGGGGCCATGCGAATGAGCAGGTCGCCATGTCCCCCGGACATGGCTGCGCAGTGCGGGGCACTGCGCACCTGCTCATTGGTGGAGGGGCCTCGGGCGCCTTCAGCCCCTCCACCGCACTTCCTGCGGTCCCCCTCCCCATCGCCTGCGGCGACAGGGAGGATTTAGAAGAATGTTCTAGCGTGCGCCGGGATGATACGTCATCGCCAGCTCGGTCCCGCGCAGGGCGGCCATGGCGTTGACGCGGCGACGGATCGTGTCCGTCAGAAAATTGACTCGGATCTGGGCGGCCTGGGCGAGGGCGGCGAGGCTGAGCAGCCGCTCCCGCACGGCCGGCGTCCCTGCCCAATCCCGGTCGGCGCGGGCCGAAGCGACGGCATCGGCGAGCGCGAGCGTCGCGGTTTCGATGGCAAGCAGGTCATTGCCGTCGAGCGCGCGGATCAGATCCTCGTGGCACGTGGCGAGCCGGTCGAGAACGACAAGGCTCATCAGGGCCGCTGCGGAAGATCGAGCGCGATCATGCGCTCGGCGATCTTGTCCGGGTCGACCGGATAGCGGCCCTGGGCGATCGCGGCGCGGATCGTTGCGACCTTGGCGGCATCGACGGGCGCGCCGCCGGAGACGAGCCCGAACACCGCGCTCTCGACCGGGCCTTCGCCGTTGCGAATGCCGGCCCTGGAGACGGGCGCCGTGGCCTTGCTCTTGTCAGCGCGGCCAAGATCGATGGGACCCGGACCGCTTTTCCCAACACCGTCGATCATGTCACTAATCCTTTCACACGGCCGCGTCCGAGACCTTCGGACCTGTTAACGGCCGTTTTCACGATTAATTAAATCCAGGCAGCGCGACCCGGCCATCGGCGAGGATCTGGCCGATGACCGGCGCCGTCCGGCGCTCGGTGCGGACGCGGATACGGTCTCCCGGGGCGCCGTCCTGCTCCGCCACCGCGAGCGTGCTGACGGTGAAGCCGCTGCTGATTGCAACCAGCTCGACTTGGTCGCCGCGGCGAACGGTCGGCGCGGCGCGCACCGCCGCCGGGGCGGCCGCCGATGCCTGGCCGTTGCTGACCAAAGGAATCCTGATCCGCCAGCCGAGCGGCTGGCAGCGCACGGTGAGCGCGCCCATCGCCGGCTCGGCGATCTCCACCGCCTGCGGGCAGGCGGCGAGGCGCAGGCGCCGGTCGACCGGGTAGGCCGCGCCGCCCGGCTCGCCGATGCCGGCGCCGAGGGCCGCCGAGATGCGGCTGTCCAGCATCTCCAGATTCTCGAAGCTCTGCGCCGAGACGGGCGAGGCCACCACGGCGGACAGCAGGACGAGGCGTCGGAAATTTGGCACCATCACAATCACTCCAATGATTTCAGACGAACGAAGCAACTGCCGTGCCAAGTCCGCTTTATCGGAGGGAGACCGCGATTCTCTGGCCCGCGATTTGGTCGGCGGACTCGGCCATGGCGATCGCCACGTCGCGGTCGCGCACGCCGCCTTCCTGCAGCGCCCGGCCGACCGCCGCCGCGCGGGCCGCGCTCAGTTCGAACCGGTCGAGCCGGCCGCCGGCTTCCCCCGTGCCGGCGCTGACGATCCTGACCTGATGGCCGGCCAGCCTTCGCCCTTCCGCCTGCAGCCGGACCCGCGCCTCCGGCTTCAGCACCGCCTCGCCCTGCTGGAACAGATCCGCGGCATCATGGCCGCCGGCCGCGCGCGCGGCGCCGATATCGGCGCCCGCGCGCGAGCGCGCCGCCTCCAGGGCGTGGAGGTGGATGAAGCAGCCGAGCAGCAGCAGGAAGAGATCGGCGAAACTGACCGCCCAGCGCGGGACCGGGACGGTTGTCATGCCGTCCGCCTGAGCCTGCGCGCCTGCCATCCGCCCGGGACATCTTCCTCCTCCGCGCGCGCGAGCGCGACCAGGCGCTCGACCGTCCGCTCCTGCCACGCGCATTCGGCGTCGGACAAACGCTGGAGCCGGGCCGCGACCGGGCCGCAAATGGCGAAGGCGAGGATGAGGCCGTAGAGGGTGGTGAGCATGGCGATCGCCATGCCCGGGCCCATCGCGGTGGGATCGTTCATCTGGGCGAACATCGCGATCAGGCCGATGACGGTGCCGATCATCCCCATGGCCGGCCCGACCTCGGCGGCGTGGCGCCACAAGCCGATCACCGCCGCGTGGCGGGCGCGGCGATCCTCCATCTCCTCGCGCGCCCAGACCGCGAACGCCTCGGCGCGGTTGGCGTCGGCGAGCCGGCAGGCGGCGCGGTGCACGAAATCGACCGGCGTCTTCACCCGGTCGGCGCAGATCGTGCCCTTATATTCGGAGAGGTGCTGGATCCTGCGGACCGCGCGTTCCGCGATTTCCGCGTCGCGCATCGGCCGGGCGGCGAAGAAGGGGATGAGCGCGGCGAAACCGCGGACGCCATCCTTGCCGGTCGCGGACACCCAGGTGGCAAGCGCGGTCCCGCCAATCACGAGCGAGAAGGCGAGAGGGTCAAAAAACCGATCAACGAACCCGATCACGCGTCCCTCCCGCCCCCGGCAGAAATCTGCCGGTCCCGGCAAAAGGCTGCCGGTTCCACGCCACTCGATACCGTTGCAAGGGCGCTCGCGAAGCAACGCGCCAGTTTGGCACGATCATTGCTTCGTCCAAGCGGGCGCCCTTGCCTGTCAATTTAACGGCAGGACAGGGCGAAGGTTTAGATGGAGTGAGAGATGGCACAGGGCGACGGCCTTTTCGGCATCGACGGGACCGCATTGCGGCTCCGTTCGCAGCGCCTCAACCTGCTCGCATCCAACATCGCCAATGCGGCGACGCCGGGCTACCGGGCGCGCGATATCGATTTCGACCAGGCAATGGCATTGGCCTCGCGGGGGCAGAATGCCGACCAGGCGGCCAGCCAGTCCATCGCCTATCGCGTGCCGACCACGCCTTCGATCGACGGCAACACCGTCGAGCTCTCCACCGAGCAGACGCTCTTCGCTGAAAATGCGGTCCAGTACCGCGCCACCCTTTCATTCCTCGAGGGCCGGATCACCACGCTCCGCCGCGCATGGAAAGGAGAATAAGATGACCCGGGCCATGTCCGTGTTCGATATCGCCGGGCGCGCCATGTCGGCGCAGCTCGTACGGCTGAACACGACGGCGTCGAACCTGGCCAATGCCGGTTCGGTCTCCGGCACCCGCGAGGGTGCGTTTCGCGCGCTTCGTCCGGTCTTTCGCACGGTCGAGGACAGCCCGGGCATCGCCACCGTGGCGGTCGACCGGGTCGTCCAGGCCAATGTCGAGCCGACCCGGCGCCACGATCCGAGCCATCCGATGGCGGATGCGAACGGCGACGTCTGGGATGCCGGCGTCGATACCGCCGCCGAGCTCATCGATATGGTCGAGACCGCGCGCCAGTATCAAAACAACGTGCAGGTCCTCCAGACCGCCAAGACCCTCACCCTCGACACATTAAGGCTCGGCCAATGAACATCATCGATACGATCAACAACGCCCATAATGTGGCGACGACGCCGGGCGCGACCCCGCCGGTCTCGAGCGCCGCCGGCGCGATGGACCAGAACGACTTCCTGAAGCTGATGACGACCCAGCTCACCACCCAGGATCCGTTCAACCCGGTCGACAACACCCAGATGGTCGCCCAGATGGCGCAATTCTCGCAGGTCGCCGGCATTGCCGAGATGAACCGGAGCCTGCAGACGATCGCCGCCTCGCTCGGCGGCAATCGGCTGTCCGATGCGGCCAGCTGGATCGGCCATTCGATGCTGGTCACCTCCGAGACCGCCACGCCGCTGCGCGACGGCTCCTATGCCGGCCAGTTCACGCTCACCGATCCGGCCGACCAGGTCGTCGTCAACTTCCTCGATGGCAGCGGCGCCGTGGTTCACAGCGAAACCCTCGGCGCCCAGCAGGCCGGCGACATGTCGTTCGCCTGGGACGGCAAGAACGAAGCCGGCGAGACCGTCGCCAACGGACCGCTGCGGCTCGTCGTCACCGCCACCCGCAACGGCCAGAGCAGCAACGCCGCGACCGCCACCTGGACCGCGATCGGCGGCATTCAGTCGCCCTCCAGCGGCGGCGAGAGCCGCCTCGTCACCGGCCTCGGCCTGCTCGAGCCAAGCGCCGCCATCCGCCTCGCCTGATTCAATTTCGCAAGGAGTAAAACATGTCTTTCTATACTTCGCTCTCCGGCCTTCGCGGCGCCCAGACCGATCTTTCCACGATCTCCAACAACATCGCCAATGTCGGCTCGATCGGCTTCAAGCGGAGCCGCGCCCAATTCGGCGACATCATGCCGGCGTCGAGCACGACCGCGGGCCAGGGCACGCGGCTCAAGGGGATCGAGCAGCAATTCACCCAGGGCGGCTTCGAGACCTCGGCGCGCGACCTCGATCTCGCGATCAGCGGCTCGGGCTTCTTCGTCACCCGTGACGCGCTGACCGGCGGCACCACCTACTTCTCGCGTAACGGCTCGCTCTCCGTCGACGGCCAGCGCTACCTGACCGATTCGAACGGCGGCTACATCCAGGTCCTCCCGGTCGATGCCGAAGGCAACGTCACCGCCAGCGGGCTCGAATCCTCGCGCAACATCCAGCTGCCGATGACCTCGGGCACGCCGCGCCAGACCACCCTGGTGACGCTTGCCGCCAATCTGCCGAGCACCGCCGACAAGCCGGCCGCGCGCGCCGTCTACAGCGCGCAGCAGCCCTACGCATTCGATCGGCTCGATCCGAACAGCTACAATTATTCGCAGCAGACGACGGTCTTCGACAACAGTGGCGAAGCCCAGTCCGGGACGCTCTATTTCGTCCGCACCGGCTCGGTCGCGGTTGGCGATGCCACGGACAGCTGGGACGTCCATCTGTTCGTCGGCAACGAAGAAGCCTCGGCAACCCAGAACTCGGCGACGCCGACACCGGCCCACCTGAGCTTCGACGCCACCGGCGTGATCACCTCCCCGACCACGCCGGTCGCCTTCAGCAGCGTGTTCCCCTCGGGCGCCTCGTCGCCAATCGCGTTGACGCTCGATTTCGGCACCACGACCAAGCAGGCGGCGGGCGCGTTCAGCATCGCCTCGATCGACCAGGACGGCATCGCCTCGGCCAAGCTCTCCGACGTCTCGATCGGCGAGGACGGCCTGGTCACCGCCAGCTTCACCGACGGCACCACCCAGGCGCTCGGCAAGCTGCTGCTCGCCAATTTCTCGAACCCCGGCGGCCTTCGCCAGCGGGGCGACGGACGCTGGACGGTCACCGGCAACAGCGGCCCGGCCACGGTCGGAGAAGCGGGATCGGACGCGTTCGGGCGGATCCAGACTGGCGCGCTCGAGCGGGCCAATGTCGACATCACCGAGGAGCTCGTCTCCCTGATCGCGGCGCAACGCAATTTCCAGGCGAACGCCAAGGCGATCGAGACGGCAAATTCGATGGATCAGTCGATCATCAACCTGCGCAGCTGAAGCTAGGACCGGGGGACTGAGCCATGGATAGGCTGATCTACACCGCTCTGTCGGGAATGCGCGGCGCGATGTCGCGGCAGACCACGACCGCGAACAACCTCGCGAACGCGAACACGACCGGCTTTCGCGCCGAAATGTCGTCGGCGACCGCCCTGTGGGTTCGCGGCGCGGGGCTGGAATCGCGTGCGCCCGTCACCCAGGACGTGGTCGGAGCCGACATGGCGCCGGGCTCGGTCACCCAGACCGGGCGCGACCTCGATGTCGCGATGCAGGGCGGCGCCCTGCTCGCGGTCCAGGCCGAGGACGGCAGCGAAGCCTATACGCGGCGCGGCGATCTCCAGGTCAGCGCGACCGGCGTGGTCACGACCGGCGACGGCCATCCCGTCCTCGGCGACGGCGGCCCGCTCACCATACCGCCCGCCGACTCGATCCGCATCGCCGACGACGGCGCGATCTGGATCGTGCCCACCGGTGGCGATCCAAGCCAGCCGCAGCAGGTGGACCGCCTCAAGCTGGTCACGACCGCCGGTACCCGCGTCCAGAAGTCCAGCGACGGCCTCTTCCGGGTCGCCAACGGCGGCGCCCTTCCGTCCGATCCCGACGCGCGGGTCACGCCGCAGGCGCTCGAGGGTTCGAACGTCAACACCAGCCAGACCCTGATCGACATGATCGAGGCGAGCCGCTCGTGGGACATGCAACTGCAACTCGTCACCTCGGCGCGCGAGATGGATACGTCCGCCGCCGATCTGATGCGCCTGCCGAGCTAGAGCAGGATCAAGGAGACTATAAATGTCCAATTCAGCACTTCAGGTCGCCCGCACCGGGCTCGACGCCCAGTCCGAGCGGATGCGGATCATCGCCAACAATCTGGCGAACGTGAACACGACAGGGTTCCAGCGCGACCGCGCCGAATTCGCCACCCTGGCCTATCAGACGGTGACCGCCGCCGGCGCCCGTTCGTCGGGCGACAATCAATATGCGACCGGGCTCAATCTCGGCACCGGCGTCCGTATGACCGGCACCGGCCGCGTCACCACCCAGGGCGCGCTCGCCTCGACCAGCAATCCGCTCGATCTCGCGATCGAGGGGCAGGGCTATTTCCAGGTGCTGCGCCCGGACGGCACCACCGGCTACAGCCGCGCCGGCAATTTCCATCTTTCGTCGGAGGGCAAGATCGTCACCTCGGACGGCCTGCCGGTCCAGCCGGAGATCCAGATCCCGGACGGCGCCCAATCGGTCACGATCGGCACGGACGGCACCGTTTCGGTGACCGTCGCCGGCACCCCGGAGGCTTCCGAGGTCGGCAAGATCGAGATTTCCCGCTTCATCAACCCCGCCGGCCTGCAGGCGCTCGGCAACAATCTCTACGGCGAGACCGCCGCCAGCGGCTCGGCCCAGACCGGCGTTCCCGGCCTCGAAGGACGCGGCACGATCCGCCAGGGTTCGCTCGAAGGTTCGAACGTGAACGTCGTCGAGGAGCTGGTCGACATGATCGAGACCCAGCGCGCCTATGAAGTGAACTCGAAGATGGTCCAGGCCACCGACGAGATGCTCCGCAACGCCAACCAGCAGCTCTGAAGATGGCCAACGCACTCCTCATCGCCGCCTGCCTGTTCTGCTCGAATCGCCAGCCGCAGCCGGTATATACACCGGCGCCGCCGCCGGCGCCGCCGCCGCCTGCCGCCAATGGCGCGATCTTCCAGCCGGCCAATGGCTATGCGCCGCTGACCAGCGGCCAGCGCGCCGCGCAGGTCGGCGACGTCATCACCGTCGTCCTCGTCGAGCGGACGCAGGGATCGTCGTCGAGCACGTCCGCGACCGATCGCGACGCCAGCATCGGCCTAAGCCCGCCGACCACCGGGCCTTTGTCCTTCTTCAACGCGACGGATGCCGCGGTCGGCGCCAATTCGACCTTCAACGGCCGCGGCCAGACCGGCCAGTCGAACAGTCTGGTCGGCGAGATCAGCGTCGTCATCTCCGAGGTCCTGCCCAACGGCACCATGCGGATCCGCGGCGAGAAGGCATTGCGCATCAACCGCGGCAACGAGACGATCCGCATTTCGGGCATCGTCCGCCCCGGTGACGTCTCCGCCGACAATCGCATCGCATCGACCCGCGTCGCCGACGCCCGCATCGACTATGTCGGCCGGGGCGAAATCTCCCGCGCCAGCCGCCAGGGCTGGCTGCAGCGCTTCTTCTCCATGCTCAGTCCGCTTTGAGGTGACATCATGTTCCGTTTCGTACTGATAGCGATGTCCGCCCTCTTCGTGCTGGCCGGTCCGGCACATGCCACGCGGATCAAGGATCTCGGCGCCTTCCAGGGCGTCCGCCCCAACCAGCTGATCGGCTACGGCCTCGTCGTCGGCCTGGCCGGCACGGGCGACGACAATCTCGAATATGCCACCCAGGGCATGAACGGCGTCGCCTCGCGCTTCGGCCTGACCCTGCCGCCGGGGGTCAACCCGGCGCTCAAGAATGCGGCGGCGGTGATGATCACCGCCGATCTTCCCGCCTTCGCCCGGCCCGGGCAGCGGCTCGACATCACCGTCTCGGCGATGGGCCGCGCCCGCTCGCTGCGCGGCGGCACGCTGATCATGTCGCCGCTGCGCGGTGCCGACAACCAGATCTACGCGATGGCGCAGGGCAATCTCGCCGTCGGCGGGCTCGGCGTCTCGGCGCAGGACGGCTCGCAGGTTTCGGTCAACGTGCCCTCCTCGGGCCGCATTCCCGGCGGCGCGACCGTCGAGCGCGCGGTCGAGACCGGGTTCGCCACCGCGCCGGGCCTGATCTTCAATCTCTCGGAATCCGATTTCACCACCGCGCAACGGGTCGCCGACGCGATCAATCGCGAGATGGGCCAGCCGATCGCCCGCGCCATGGACGGCGTGTCGGTCTCGATCGTGGCGGAGCAGGGCGCCGAGACGCGCACCACCCTGATGAGCCGGGTCGAGAACATCTCCGTCGAGCCGGCCGATGCGCCGGCGCGGGTGATCGTCAACGCGCGCACCGGCACGGTGGTGATCAACGGCGCGGTGCGGATCAGCCCGGCCGCGGTCAGCCACGGCCGCCTCACCGTCGCCGTGCAGGAAAATCCCCGCACCAGCCAGCCCGAGCCGATGTCGCGCGGCGAGACGGTGGTCGAGCAGCACAGCAATATCGAGGTGACCGAGCATCGCTCGCCGATGTTCGAGCTTTCCCCCGGCGCCTCGCTCGCGGAGATCGTCCGCGCGGTGAACGCGATCGGGGCCGCGCCGTCCGATCTGGTGGCGATCCTCGAGGCCCTCAAGCAAGCCGGCGCGCTGCGCGCCGATCTGGTGATCCTGTGATCTCGCCGCTCCGCTCCCCGGCGACATTGTCGCTTCCTTCGCAAAGCGCGCCGACCTCGCTGCCCCTGCGAGCGCCGACGACGTCGCTGGCCGCGCAGGATCCGACCACGGCAGCGCAGCGCGAAGGGTTGCGCGGCGCCGCCCAGCAGTTCGAGGCCGTGTTCCTGCGCCAGATGATCGGCTCGATGCGCCAGGCGCATCTCGCCGAGGATATGTTCGGCAGCCAGGCGACCGACCAGTTCCGGGAAATGTCCGACGCCAATCTCGCCGACGCCATGTCGCATCAGGGCGTGTTCGGCATCGCCCAGATGCTGCTCGCCCAGTTCGACCGCGCCAACGCGGCGACGCCCGTCTCGCCGGCCGCGCTGGGCGCCGCCACCGATCCGCAAGGCCCGGGCCGATGAGCGATCTCCTCAGCATCGGCTCCTCTGCGCTCAAGGCCTATCAAGGCGCGCTTTCCGCGATCGGCGAGAATGTCGCCAACGCGCAGACACCCGGCTATGCGCGCCGCCGCGTGATCCTGCAGGAGGCCACCGTGGTCGGCTCCGGCGATATCGCCTACAAGCCGCAGGTCACCTTCAACGGCGTCAACGCGACGGGCGTCGCCCGCGCCTGGGACAGCTTCAAGGCCGGGGAGGCGCGCTTCGCCACATCGTCCGCCGCCCGCGCCGGGGTGCGCGAGCAATGGCTGGGCAGCATCGAATCTGCGCTCGACGACGGTCCTTCCGGAATCGGCTCGTCGATGACCGGGTTCTTCGCCGCCGCGTCCTCTCTGGCGTCCGATCCCGCCGATCCGCTCGGCCGACGCACGGTGCTTTCGGCGCTCGACAATGTCGCAGGTGCGTTTCGCAACAACGGCCAGGCGCTGGCCCGTATTTCCGACGGTGTCGGCCAGGCGGCCGAGCTCGAGGTCGGGGCGCTCAACGACGCGCTGAAGGCGCTGCATGCGATCAACGGCGCGCTGGCGCCGGCCGCGGCCAATGGCGCCGCCCGCGCCTCGCTCGAGGACCAGCGCGACCAGCTGGTCGACTTCATCGCCGGCAAGATCGACGTCAAGGTTTCGATCGGCGCCGACGGCCGCGCCACGCTCGCCGCGGGCGCGAACGGCAGCCTGTCCTTGCTTTCCAATGGCGGACCCAGTCTTGCAGTCCTGGTGCCCGCCGCCGACGGCCGGCTGTCGCTGCAGCTCTCCACCAACGGAACCACCATGCCTTTGCCCGCCGCCGGCGGGACGCTGGCCGGCCTGGTCGACCTTTCCCAGACGATCGCCGACCGGCGCAGTTCGCTCGACGGCCTCGCCGCCGATTTCACCGCCGCGGTCAACGCCTGGTCCGCCGGCGGCAGGGATGCCGACGGCAATCCCGGCGCCGATCTGATCGCGACGACGGCTGGCGCGACCTCGATGCAGGCGCTCGTCACCGATCCCGATCTCGTGCCCGCTGCCTCGGCCGCCGGCGTGTCGAACGGCAATCTTCTCGCGCTCGACGCGGTCCGCAATTCGAGCAGGCTGGAAGATCGCTGGTCGTCGCTGGTTTCCGCCAATGCGCAGATGCTGTCTTCGGCCAAGGCCGAAGCCGCCGCAACGGCGAAATGGCGCGACACCAGCCTGGCCGCGCTGGACGAAGTGACCGGCGTCGATCTCGACACCGAAGCCGCCGAAATGCTGCGCTTCCAGCAGGCCTATAATGCGTCCGCCCGGATCATCCAGGTCGCGCGCGAATCCATTCAGGCGCTGTTCGACGCGCTGTGACGTGCCCTTGAGGAACTGAGAACATGATCAACGGAACCCGCTATCGCCTGAACATGGACATCAACCGGCAGATCGCTCTGTCGCGCGACATCGCGCGCAGCCAGACCGAAGTCAGCACCGGCAAGCGCATCCAGGCGCCCTCCGACGATCCCGTGGCCGCGGCGCGCATCTCGTCGATCGGGCGCAGCCAGGCGAACGAAACCGCGTTCAAGAGCAATCTCAACCTCGCCTTCGCGCTCTCCGCGCGCGCCGACACCACGCTCAAATCGGTCGGCACCGCGCTCGACCGGGCCAGCGAGCTGATGGTCGCCGGCGCCAACGGCACCCTTTCCGACTCCGACCGGGCGACGATCGCGCTCGAATTGCGCTCGATCGCCGCCGATATCGGCGCGCTCAAGGACACCAAGGACACGCGCGGCGGTCCCTTGTTCATGTCCGGCGGGTCGCTGCGCATCCCTGTGGCGAACGGCGTCTCGGTCGAAGCGGTCGGGACACGGGAGGACGTCTTCGAATCCGTTCCGACCGCGAGCGGACCGCAGGACCTGGCGGCGATCGTCTCGGCCGCGGCGGATGCGCTGACGCTGGCCAATCCCACCGCACGCGCCGCGGCGCTCGCGACCTCGGCCGACAATGTCGGCGCCGCGGTCGAGCATATCGCCAATGCGCGCGGCGGCCAGGGCGCGCTTGGCGGCCGCATCGACCAGCTGCTCGAAAGGCAGGCCGATACCGGCCTTCAGCTCCAGGAGGAGCGCAGCAATCTGGAGAGTGCGGACGTCACCGCGGCGATCGCCAAGGTCCAGTCCACCCAGCTGACGCTGGCGGCGGCGCAGGCCGTGTTCGCGCGCGTCAATTCGAGCACTCTGTTCGATATCCTGCGCTAGCCCAAAACTCCTCTCCCGTTTCGGGGAGAGGAAGGGGCCCGTCGTCGCGCAGCGGCGATGGGAAGGTGAGGGCTCTTCTCTGCTTCGCCGGAACGGCCCTCATCCTCCCACCGCTTCGCGGCGGGCCCCTCCTTCTCCCCAAATGGGAGAAGGGAAATGGGCAAAAGATGGTTGAGGCGGGCTTAACCATAAAGTCTCGGTGGCGTTGCCGTTAATCATCATGCGGGGGCGCGTATTGCCCTTCCATTGGCCAGTAGAGCGGGGATTGGAATGTTTGCAGCCGTCGGCATAATTGTCGTCCTCGTCATGGTGTTCGGCGGCTTCGTCCTTTCCGGCGGAAGCATCGGCGTCATCCTGCACGCTTTGCCGATCGAGATGCTCGTCATCGGCGGCGCCGCTTTGGGATCGACCATCGCGGGCAATAGCGGCGCGGACCTGAAGGCGCTGCTCGGCGGTTTCGGCAAGGTCTTCAAGGGCCCCAAATATAACAAGAAGGACTTCCTCGACGTCATCTTCCTGGTGTCGAAGCTGATGAAGATGCTGCGCACCGACGGCCCGGTGGCGGTCGAGCCGCATATCGAGGATCCGAAATCCTCCGCCATCTTCTCGGAATATCCCAAGCTGCTGAAGGACAGCACGCTCATCCACCTGATCTGCGACACGCTGCGGCTGGTCGTGGTCTCCTCGGGCACGCTCGATCCGCGCGCGGTCGAGGACGTGATGGACAACAGCATCAAGACCCACACCCATCATTCGATCGCGCCGGCCAATTCGCTGCAAACGCTCGCCGACGCGCTGCCGGCGCTCGGCATCGTCGCCGCCGTGCTCGGCGTGGTGAAGACGATGGCGTCGATCGATCAGCCGCCGGCGATCCTGGGCGAGATGATCGGTTCGGCCCTGGTCGGCACCTTCCTCGGCGTGCTGCTCGCCTACGGCTTCGTCGGGCCGTTCGCCAATCGCGCCCGGCAGGTGATCGAGGGCGATTCCGCCATCTACCATGTCGTGAAGCAGATCATCATCGCCTCGCTGCACGGCCATCCGCTGCCGCTGGTGATCGAAGCCGCGCGCTCCAGCATCGCCCATGCCAACCAGCCGGCCTTCGCCGACGTCTTCGACGGCATGCGGGCGCGCTGAGCCATGGCCTCGGCTTCACTCAAGCGCGGGCGCAACGAACCGGCTCCGTTGCCGCCGTCGATCATCGTCAAGAAGGTGGTCGAGGCGGCGCACGGCGCCCATCATGGCGGTGCCTGGAAGATCGCCTATGCCGATTTCGTCACGGCGATGATGGCCTTCTTCCTGCTGCTGTGGCTGCTCGGCGCGACCGACGCCAACAAGCGGCGCGGCATCGCCGATTATTTCGCGCCGACTTTGATCGACTACCGGCAGAACAGCGCGGGATCGAACGGCATCCTCGGCGGCGATTCGATCGTCGCCGCGGACAATTATCCGCACCGCGCCGCCCAGACCGGATCGCGCGCGCTGACCATTCCGCGCGATGCGACCGGCGGCAGGCGCGAGGGCGATGCGCCGCGTGCGCTGGACCGCGACCGGTTCGGCCGGCTGCGCGCGGAGCTGATGCGCCGAATCCAGGCCTCGGCAGAGCTCCGGCGGCTCGCCAATCACGTCAGCTTCACCGAGAGCGAGGAGGGGCTGCGCATCGATCTGGTCGACGAAGCCGATTATTCGATGTTCCGGGTCGGCACCGCCGAGCTGCTGCCGGCGGCGCGCAGCCTGATCCGGCAGGTGTCGCAAGTCATCGCCGGCGTGCCCAACAACGTGATCATCCGCGGCCACACCGATTCGCTGCCTTATTCGGCCGGCCAGACGACCAACAACTGGACCTTGTCGAGCGCGCGGGCAGAGAGCACGCGGGCGACGCTCGAGGCGACCGGCCTCACCATGGACCGCATCGCCCGGATCGAGGGCGTCGCGGATCGCAACCCGTTCGTGCCGCAGAATCGCTACGATCCGCGCAACCGGCGCATCTCGATCACCCTCGCCTGGCGGGACGCCAGGGCGGTGCCCAGCGTGGGCCAGCCCGAAACGCCTCCGCCCCGTCCGTAACCCGCAACCCGCGCCAGCTGAAAGACCAGACAGATGGACAGCATCCAACTCTACAAGGCGATCGGCGACTTTCTCGCCGCGCACGGCCTGTGGCCGACGCCGGACAATTTCGCCCTCGTCCACGCCTTGTTCGTGAACGAGGCCTCGCCCGCGGCGGTGGCGGTCAAGGCCGCGACCGCCGACGGCCTGCGCCTCAGCCAGCGCGACGCCGACCGCATCAAGACAGAGGTCGGCATCGAGGTCTCGTCGCCGGCGCGGCCCGGCAATCTCGACACGAACCTACTCGCCGCGGCCACCCAGCGGGTCGAGGAATTCGTCGCGATCGTCGAGGCGCAGCGGGCCGATGCCCGAAGCTATGGGGCGGACCTTCAGGAGGGAGCCGACCGGCTCGAAGCGGGCGAGGGCGGCTCGATCGGCGCGCTGGTCGCGGTCACGCGGGCAATGGCCGAGCGGACAAAGGCGGTCGAGCAGCAATTGACCGCGGCCCGAGACGAGACCGAGGCGCTGCGCGAAAAGCTCGCCGAGGCCGGCGAGGAGGCGCGCTGCGATCCGCTGACCCGCCTGCCCAACCGCCGCGCCTTCGAAGAGAAGCTCAAGGCGTTCGAAGCCGCCGGCGCGTCGGTCAGCCTCGCCATCTGCGACATCGACAATTTCAAGCGGATCAACGACCAATATGGCCATCCCGTCGGGGACCGGGTGATCCGCGTCGTCGCCGACACCCTGCGCGACAATTGCGGGAGCAACATGGTGGCGCGCATCGGCGGCGAGGAATTCGTCGTCCTGTTCGAGGGCGTTCCCCCGGCAGAAGGCGCCCGCATCCTCGACGAGGCGCGGGAATCGCTCGGCGCCCGGCATTTCAAGGTCCGCGAGACCGACGCGCCGATCGGCAAGGTCACCTTCTCCGCGGGCGTGGCATTTTCACTGCGCAAATCTGACCAGCCCGCAATCGCGAGAGCCGACGCGCTCCTCTACGAAGCGAAGAATGGCGGTCGCAACCAGGTCCGCTTCGAAGCCGCCTGAGCCGGCCCGTCTTTCACCTCCAGGCGCCCCGACCGCCTTTCTTCGGCCGCCCGCCCTGCGTCCCGGCCACCGGCCCGTTATTGCCATTGACGGAAGGTCTCTCATTCTATAACATTCAATACCACATAATGAGACACATATTGAGCCGCTCAACCACGGTGCGGCTCAACGGCAGCAAGGGCAGGACAGCCTCGGGTCGGGGCGAATTTCTTGATCGGCGAGGTGCACAATATCTTCCCGCAAAGCCCCGAACGAAGGGCGCGAGGAAGGCGCAGCTCCCGGTTTCTTGAGACTCTAATGAGGATCTGGGGGAGGGTCGGAATGAGCAAGGGTGGTTTCAGCGCACGCCGTATACGTCTTTTGAGTGGTGGCCGGCTTGCGGTCATCGCCGCAGCGCTCAATTGCGGCGCCGCCGCGATCGCGCAGAATGCTCCGGCCCCGGCGGGCGCCGCCCCACAGGCCGAGCCGGCCGGGGAACAGGCGATCGTCGTCACCGGATCGCGCATCCCGCGCGAAGGTTTCGACGCATCGACCCCGCTCAGCGTCGTCGATGCTGAAGACGTCACCCTTTCCGGCACGACCAATGTCGAACGGCTGCTCAGCGAGACGCCACAGTTCGTCCCGTCGACCAATGGCGGCGCCAGCGCCAATACCGTCCCAGGCGGCACCGCCGACGTCAATCTGCGCGGCTTCGGCAACACCCGCAATCTTGTGCTGGTCAACGGCCGGCGCTTCGCCATCTTCGGCCCCGAGCAGGTCACCGATCTCAACACCATCCCCGCCGCCCTGATCGCGCGCACCGAGATCGTCACCGGCGGCTCGTCGGCGGTCTACGGCTCCGATGCGATCACCGGCGTCATCAACTTCATCATGCGCGACGATTTCCAGGGCGTCGAAGCGCGCGCCCAATATGGCTTCGACAGCCCGACCTCGACGTCCAACTATTCCTTCGACGTCACCGTCGGCGGCAATTTCGACGATGGGCGCGGCAATGTCGTGGTCTCCGCCAATTATATGCGGCGCGGCGGCATCAGCCGCGGCCAGCGCGGCGAATGGGCCTTCGCCTCATTCGCCGACGGCTGCATCGTCCCCGGCTCGGGCGGCCCGGACCGGGTCGGCACGCCGCTCAACGGCAATAGCGGCGCCGCCTGCACCGCATCGGGGGGCGAGCTCGGCTTCATCAACAGCGGCAGCGGCGACATCCCCGCCGGCCGCTTCTCGGGCATCCCCAATCCGGGTTCGGCCCAGTCCAACCCCGGTTTGAACGGCGCTTATGCCGCCGCCGGGCTCGGCGCGATGGGCGCGTTCGGATTCACCTTCAACGATACCGGCACCACCGCGCGGCCCGCGCTCGATCCCGCCGATCGCTTCAACCTTGGGCCCGACAATTACCTGGTCATCCCGCAGGAGCGCTGGATGATCAACAGCTTCGCCCATTACGATTTCGCGCCGGGGATTACCGGCTATGTCGAGCTGCATTACAGCAACAACCGGGTGGAGGCGCAGCTCGCGCCGAGCAATGTCGGCGTCAACACGCTGTTCAACGTCAATAATCCCTACCTCACCCCGGCGATGCAGGAGGTGTTGCGCCAGCTCGACCTGCGCGAGACCGGCACGACCACGGTCGCCGCCGGCTCGGCGACCTATACGACGACGCCCAATGACGGCCTTGCGGTGATCACCGCCGGTCGCCGCTACAGCGAGGTCGGCAGGCGGGAGGCGGAGGAGCGGCGCAACGTCTTCCGCGGCGCGATCGGCCTGCGCGGCGATATCGGCAATGCGTCGGAAAGCTTCCTCACCAACCTCCACTACGACGTCTATTACAGCTACGCGCGCACCGAGAATACCGAGCTGCTCGACAATGCGATCTCGCGCAGCCGGTTGCAGGCGAGCCTGCTCCGCCAGGGCGCGGCCGCCCCGGTCTGCAACATCTTCGGCCTGAACGTCAGCGCGGCCTGCGCCTCCGCGATCAGGATCAGCGCGACCAACACCACGGCGGCGACGCTGCAGGTTGCGTCGGGCAATATCGCGGGCGAGCTTTTCGCGCTCCCCGCCGGCCCTGTCGGCTTCTCGCTCGGCGCGGAATGGCGCCGCTCCGAAGCGGAGTTCAGGCCGGATTCGTTCCTGTCGTCGGGCGACGTCGCCGGCTTCAACCCGGGCCTGCCGACCGGCGGCAGCCTCACCGCCAAGGAGATATTCGGCGAGGTCCGCATTCCGATCCTCCACGACACGCCCTTCTTCCAGAGCCTGATCGTCAACGGCGCCTTCCGTTATTCGGATTACAGCCTCGGCGGTGTCGGCGGGGTCTGGACCTATCTCGGCGGCGTCGAATGGAAGCCGGTCGAGGACATCACCTTCCGCGGTCAATATCAGCGGGCGATCCGCGCGCCGAACGTCGCCGAGCTTTACGGCGGCTCGCAGCGCATCGTCGGCAACGCGACCGATCCCTGCTCGAGCCGCCAGCCGGTGGCGCAGCAGACCGCGGCCGTCCGCACCATCTGCGTCGCCAATGGCGTGCCGGCGGGCCTGGTGTTCACCGCAGGCGTCCAGCCCAACAACATCATCCCGGGCGATTTCGGCGGCAATCCCAATGTCGGCGAGGAACGGTCGGACACGTGGACGGCGGGTGTCGTGCTGGCGCCGCGCTTCATCCCGCGCCTGCGGATGAGCATCGACTATTTCAACATCACCCTGGACGGCGCCATCTCGCAGCTGGGCGGCGGGCTCAACAACACGCTCAACCTCTGCTTCAACATCATCCAGGACAACAATAGCGAGTTCTGCCAGGCGATCCGCCGCGACCCCAATTCGGGCGCGATCAACGATCCCTACGTCGCGCAGATCCGCAACGCCAATACCGGGTCCCTCAAGACCTCGGGTATCGATTTCGCACTGCGCTATCGGGCCAATCTCGGCTTCGGCCTGTTCAGCCCGCGCAGCACGCTCGACATCTCGACCGACTGGACCTGGACCGACGAGTTCACCGGCACGCCCGTCGCCGCCTTCCCGGCGATCAAGAATTACTGCGTCGGCGCGTTCGGCTCGACCTGCGGCGAGCCGCTGCCCGAATGGCGGGGCGTGACCCGTATCACCTGGAATACCGGCAATCTCGGCCTCAGCGCGCGGCATCGTTATGTCGGCGGCGTCACCAACGATCGCTATCTCGTCCCGCTGAGGCAGGGCGCGCCGGCAGCGAACGTGCCGCCTCTGGCCACTCTGGTCTACCCGCACTTGCCGGCGCAGCATTATCTGGATCTGTCCTTCACCTTCGATTTCCTCGAGGATTTCCGGATCTTCGGCGGCGCCAACAACGTGCTCGACAACGATCCGCCAAATGTCGGCAGCCCGCAGATCCGGTCCAACACCTATCCGGCGACCTACGATGTGCTCGGCATCGAATTCTTCATCGGCGCGATCGTCAAATTCTGATCTCCCCGCCGATGCGAACCTGAGGGTGCGGCCGAGCCGCACCCTCTTTCTTTTGGGGGGTGGTCTCTGGAGTCAAATCCTCCCCGGAACGGGGAGGTGGCTGCGCGAAGCGCTGACGGAGGGGTCGGGCGTTGGTCCGAGGCCCGACCCCTCCACCAGCCTGCGGCTGGTCCCCCTCCCCGTTCCGGGGAGGTTTTTTTCGGCCGTGCCTCAAGGCAGCGGCCTGATCCCCTCGACGCGCACCCGCCAGCCGCGGCGCGGGAAGCCCGGCGCGTGGCCCTGCGAGCCGTCCCACCCGGCCGCCATCATGCCCGCCGCCAGCAGCAGCGAGCCGTTCGAGGGGAAATAGGTCTCGGCCGCGCGGCGCAGGCCGGGGCCGTCCGGGCCGGCGGGCTGGGCCGCGCCGGCCGGCCCGATCAGTTGCGCCTCGCTGTCGAGATGAACGCGCGGAGTCATGCCGCTGACTCCCCAGTGATTGTTGGGAAGATCGCGCATCAGCCAGTCCACCGCGGTCTCGGGCTCGCCGAGCCGCGCCGCGGTCATCGCGATGATCGGATAGTCCCAGCCCCAGGTCTGGCGCAGGTCCCAATGCGCCTCGGTCGCGCGCAGGGTGCGCCGCATCGCCTCGCGGTCCACCCTGCCGGGGATCAGCCCATAGGCCATCAGGAAGGAAGGATGGTCGCGGTTGAGGCACCGCGGCGCGACCGCATTGCGGCTGCACCCGGCCGAGGCCGTGTCGCGCCAGAAGCGGGGCTCGCTTTCGACCGGCAAATAGAGGCCGCCGGCCTGCGCCGGGGCCGCCAGCCGCGCGATCACCCGGTCCCATGCCGGCACGCGCGCCAGCCCGCGCCGCTCCCGCCATTTCTGCGCGGTCTCGAGGCCCCAGCGGAAATATTCGAGCTCGTATGCGGGATTGATCGTGGTCAGCGGCGGATGGTTCTCCTGGACCGGAATGATCGGGGGGCCGAGCACGTAGCGCTGGGCGGCCTCATCCCAGCGCGGCCAGCTCGCCAGCAGGCGCGCGCTCTGGTCGACGAGCTCGGCGTAGCGCTCGAGCGTCGCGCGGTCGCGGCGGGCGCGCCAGACCAGTTCGGCCATGTAGATCGGGCCTGGCTGCTGCCACATGATGAAGGGGTTGATCGTGCTCGGGCTGTTGCGCCCTTCGGGGCCGGACATCTTGGTCCACCACGCGCCCTCGACGCCGTGGCGCGAAGCGTCCGCCCGCGCCCGGGGCAGATCGGCGATGTACCAGGCAAGGCTGCGCTCGAGCAGGGCCGGCCGCTGCCAGGCGGCGAAATGGGCGGCGTGGAGCGGATGGACCTCGAGGTGGAACTTGCCGTTCCAGCTGTTCGAGAACAGGCCTTCCTCCTGCGGCGGCACCTCGCCCGCCTCGTTGATCGCGCTCAGATATTGGGAAAGGACGATGCGGCGTTCGAGCTCCGCCGCGCGCGGATCGGTGCTGCCGGTGAAATCGATCGCGCCGCCCCGCGACCAATAGGCGCGCCAGCGGGCGTCGGCCGCGGCCGCGGCGGCGCCATGGTCGGGCAGGGCGCCGGCGGCTTCGTCCTGGTCGAAGCTGACCATGACGGCCAGCGTGTCGCTCGTTCCGGCCTGCACGTTGAAACGATTTGGGCCGGCCTGGGCGACGGTCGCCCCGGGCGACACGATGCTTGTATAATAGGTCGTGCCGTCCAGGTGACGCCGGAGCCGCCATGCGCCCGGATTCCGCTGCACGATTATTGTCTCATGGCCCTCGTCGTGGCCGAAGTCCGAAGGGTCGGGATTGAGCCGTGGTGAGACGCCGGGATAACGGACCTCCACGCCCAGCCGCCCGGCGGCGACCAGGGGCGAGCGGATCGAGGCAATGACCATGTCGCGCCCCGATGCGACCCGCGTCTCCACGGCCACCGGCTGGCCCTCGAGCGTGAAGCGGCTGATCAGCGCGCCGTTCCACAGGTCGAGCCGCTGGTGCGTCGCGGCGATCGCTTCGAAGCGCGGCGCGCGCCCATCGAGACTCAGGCCGATCCGGCCAAGCGAGAAACGATGGGGGTTCTCGCGCAGCCAGACCAGAGCGGGGCGCGCCTGCAGCTCGGACCAGTCGCGGATCCAGGGATAAAGCTGATCGCCGCGGCCAGGGACCGGGACCCGGACCATACCATCGGCTTCGCCATAGCCGTTCGGGTTGGGAAAGCTGTGCCAGGCCCATTGCGCCATGGTCAGCAAGGGGGCGAGCGGGGAATATTGCTCCGGGAAGGTCTGCAGGCCGGTAATGTCGGCGGTGAAGGCAAGATTGTTGTTGCCGACCATCAAAGGGGCGTGGGGGTCGATCCGGTAGAGATTGACGTCGTGGCGGGAAACTAGGGCGTGGCGGTTGATGGGCTGGGCTTGGGCTGGGGCTGCCAAGACCAGGGCGGCGAAGGCAAGGGCGTATCGAGGGATCGCCGACGGGCCCCCTCTCCCCAGAGGGGAGAGGGTTGGGAGGGGGTGCCATAGGCCGACCGTCACAATGTGACGCCGCGCTTCCAGATCGCGATCTCGCGTTCGCCGTTCCGTTCGGCCGCGGTTTCCCGGCCCGAGGCGATCGCGCAGATCTCGCCGAGCAGGTCTTCGGCCACCGGCGCCATGCCCTCGTCGAGCACGCGGCCGGCGTCGAAGTCGATCCAGCCGGGCTTGCGCGCGGCGAGGTCGCTGTTGGACGCGATCTTGATCGTGGGCACCGGGAAGCCGAGCGGGGTGCCGCGGCCGGTGGTGAACAGGATCGCGGTCGCGCCCGCCGCGGCAAGCGCGGTCGAAGAAACCGCGTCGTTCCCGGGCGCCTCGAGCAGGGTCAGGCCCGCCCGGCGGACACGGCCGCCATAAGGCAGCACGTCGGTGACGATGGCGTGGCCCCCCTTCTGGACCGCGCCGAGCGACTTCTCCTCCAACGTGGTGATGCCGCCGGCGATATTGCCGGGGGAGGGGTTTTCCGACACCGGCTCTCCGTGACCGGTGAAATAGGCCTTGAAGCCGTTCACCAGGGAGACGATCTCGCCGAACACGTCTTCGTCGGCGGCGCGGGCCATCAGCAATTGCTCGGCGCCGAATATCTCGGGGATCTCGGTGAGGATGGCCCGACCGCCGGCGCCGGTGACCGCGTCGCTCATTCGGCCGACCAGCGGGTTGGCGGTAAGGCCGGACAGGCCGTCCGAGCCGCCGCATTTGACGCCGAGCACCAGCGCCGAGAGCGGCACGGGCTCGCGCCGCGCCAAGGCGGCGGTCTCGACCAGGGCATCGACCAGCGCCAGCCCTTCTTCGATCTCGTCGCCTGCCGCCTGGGCGCCGAGGGTGAGGACGTTGGCGGCGGGATCGACCTCGGCGAGCAGCGCCTTCATCTGGTTGGATTCGCAGCCGAGTCCGACGATCAGCACGCCGCCGGCATTGGGATGGCTTGCCAGGGCCGCGAGCAGGCCGCGCGTGCCGGCAAGGTCGTCGCCGAGTTGCGAGCAGCCGAACGGGTGGGCGAAGGCGTGGACCCCGTCGACGCGGCCGCCATGGCGCGAGGCGGCGCGCTCGGCGATCTTCTGGGCGGTGCGGCCGACGCAGCCGACGGTCGGAATGATCCAGATCTCGTTACGCGTGCCGACCCGGCCGTCTCCCCGGCGATAGCCGTCGAACGAGGCAGTTGCGGCGCCTTCGGCCGGATGGGAATCCGGGCGATATTCATACGCTCCGGCCGACGCGAGATCGGTTGCGACATTGTGGCTGTGGACGTGCGCGCCGGCCGCGATGTCATGGGTGGCGCGGCCGATCGGGAAGCCGAACTTCAGCACCTCCTCCCCCGCCGCGATCGCGCGCAGGGCGACCTTGTGCCCGCGCGCGACCGGCTCGGCCAGGGTCACGCCCGCATGATCCTCCCCCGCATCGAGATCGCGCAACGCCGTCCCGACACTGTCGCGGGGATCGATCTGGAACAAGGCTGCCGACATCGTCTCTCTATAGGCCCTGATCGGTCCGGATCACACCTGGTTGGTCCGCCGCGGCATCGGCACCCGATCGCGATGGTTCGGCATCGGCGGCAGGATCGGGCGTTCCAGACCGGTGACGAGGCTGTCGATGCGCACCGGCTGGCCGGTTTCGAAGCAGCGGTCGGCGGCGATGCCGATCAGGCAGGAGGCGGCGCCGCCGCGCTCGTCGGCGGTGCGGAACAAAGGATCGCGCGCCGGATCGGGATCGAAGATGTCGCGAAGCATCACCGCGTCGCCGCCGCCATGATCGCCTTCGCCCATGCGCGGCGCGATCTCCCGCGCCTGGCCGCGCATCGGGATGATTCGCGTCGTCACGACTTCATTGCCCTGGGCGCTGCTCGCCCCGGCGATCAGCGCATTTTCGACGGCGCTGTGCTCGAGCCTGCCCTTGGTGCCGTTGAAGGCGATGTGATAGCCTTCCCAGGCGTTGAAGGCGTTGAGGCTGTAGCTCAAGGTCGTTCCGCCCTCATAGCCGACGATCACGTTCATCGTGTCCTCGATGTCGATCTCCGGCCGCCACACGCACTGATCGCGATGATAGCCGTCATAATGCTCGTTATCGAGATAGAGCGCGCGAAGCCCCGGATCTTCGCCGAGATCGAAGAAGAAGGAGCAGCTTTCCTTCTCGGTGCAGGTGCGGCAGCGTTGATGCGCGCCGGTCAGGCCGAAGCGCCGCGCCATGGCCGGCGTATAGAATTCGCGCTTGCCGGTGGCGGAGACCGACACCGGCATGTCGGACAGCCACCAGTTGACGAGATCGAAATGGTGGGTCGCCTTGTGCACCATCAGGCCGCCGGAAATCTCCTTGTGCGAGTGCCAGCGGCGGAAATAATCGGCGCCGTGGACGGTGTTGAGCAGCCAGTGGAAATCGACCGACAATATGTCGCCGATCTCGCCCGCCATCAGCAATTCCTTCACCTGGGTGCGGAACGGCGAATAGCGATAGTTGAAGGTGACCCGGATCCGGCGGTTGTTGCGGCGGACGGCGTCCAGGATCGCCTGCGCCTTCGCCGCATTCATCGTCATCGGCTTCTCGGTGATCACGTCGAGCCCGGCGTCGAGCGCGCGCACGATATAGTCGCTGTGAAAGGCGTCGGGCGGGGTGACGATCAGTGCGTCGGGCCGGGTCTCGCGGATCATCCGGTCGAAATCGGCCGCGAGATAGGTGCGCGGCGAGGCGGCGCCGGCGGCGGCGGCGCGGCGGGCGGCCAGCGCGACCCGGCCGGGATTGATGTCGCAAAGCGCGACCAGCTCGTTGCCCGCCTTGTGCGGGCCCCAGATCGCATCCTGATACATGCGCGCCCGGCTGCCGCAGCCCACCTGTGCGTAGCGCTTGCGCGGCGCCGCCGCCCGCGCCGGTGTGGCGCCGGCCAGCACCGCGCTCGCCGTCACGCCCTTGATCAAGGTACGCCGCCCGATCGGCGGTCCTCCGCTCGGCTTCATCCTGGTCATCCTCTTCCGCAACGCGGAAATGCTATCACGAGTCCCGATATGTGCAACAACAAATCACGATTTGAGATTTATTGCAGATTCACGAATGCGCCGCCGTCGACCAGTAACGCCGCCCCGGTCACGTAGCGGGCGAGGTCCGAGGCGAGGAAGAGGATCGGGCCAGCGACGTCGTCGGGCAAACCCAGGCGGCCGAGCGGGATACGTCCTTCCATATGGCCGCGCTTGGCGGGATCGGCGAGGTCGTCCTTGTTGATGTCGGTGAGGATGGTGCCGGGCAGCACTGAATTGCACCTGATCCCGTGCCGGCCGAGCGCGATCGCCGCCGATTGCATCAGCGAATGAACCCCGGCCTTGGTCGGCGTATAATGGGTCTGAAATTCCCCGCCGACCAAAGCGGAGATCGACGAGACCGCGACGATCGCGCCGCCGTCGCCCTGGCGCACCATCTGGTTGGCCGCGGCCTGGACCATGTACCAGGCGCCGTGGAGATTGACCTTCATCGTCCGCTCGAAAATCTCCGCGGGCATGTCCAGAAAGGCGTGGAACGGGCAGATGCCGGCATTGCTGACGAAGACATCGACCCGCCCGAACCTGTCGACCGCCGCCTCGACGAAGGCTGAAGCGGTGGCGGGATCGGCGACGTCGCCCTTGACCGCGAGCCCTTTGCCGCCCTCCGCCTCGATGGCGGCGACGCAGCTGTGGGCGGCTCCATCGTCGCCGATATAATTGATCGCGACGCCGGCGCCGTGGCGTGCGGCGGCGATGGCGGTGGCGCGGCCGATCCCGGCCGACGCGCCGGTGATCAACAGGATCTTGCCCTCGAGCAGCCGCACCTTTCCCCCTTCCGCTCCCTAGCCGCGTTTCTGCCTGACGTTCTTGCGGGCGACCTCCGGCGACCAGCCGAGGTCGGCGCTGATCGCCTCCGCGGTGGAAAGCACGTCGGCGGACAGCGATTCCATGCGGTCGTCGGCCATATATTGGGCGGCGCTCGACACGCTGAGCGCCGCGACGATGCTGCCGCTCGCATCCCGGACCGGGGCGGCCACGCAGCGGATCATGTCCTCATTCTCCTGGAGATCGAAGGTGCGTCCGGCCCGCACGTAACCGCGCATCCGCTCCAGCCAGAGATCATATTCCGCCGGCGGCGATCCGCTCGCCTGGTCCTCCCCGAACAATTTGCTCCAGTGCGCCGGACTGTCGTCGAGCAGGAGTGCCTTGCCGAGGCCGGTCGAGGTCAAGGGATGGCGCTCGCCGACCCGGCTGCTGATCTCGACGCGGCGGCGGCCGGGGATCTTGGCGAGATAGAGGGCTCGTTCGCTGTCGAGCACGCCGAGATGGACGGTGTCCTCGGTCGCGGCGGCGAGCGCCTCGAGATGGCGGCGGGAGACCTGGACGACGTCGGTCTGCTGCTGGGCGAGATAACCCAGTGCGAGCAGCTTGGGGCCGACCTGATAGCCGAGGCGCGGCACGAAGGTGAGGTAGCGCCGGTCGATCAGGGCGCTGGCGAGGCGATGCGCGGTCGATCGGTTGAGCCCGAGCTTGGCGGCCAGATTGGCAAGGGTGATCGGACCTTCGACGACCGCGTCGATCACGTCCAGGCCGCGCAGCAATGTCTGGCTGCCCGAGGCCTTGGCGGGACCGTCCGGAAAATCAGGGTTTGACGGGGAATGTCTCATCTCGTAATACGTTGTCCCATATTATGGAATGATAATACAAGGGGGAGAGTGCCGGTGAGATTGACCGTTTCGCGATGGCATGCGGCATTGCATTGTTCCAAATAATGGTACGAGTCTAGCGAATCGGCGCCGGTGCCTCGCGCTCGCGCCCTCCCCTCGATGCCGGAAGCAAGCATGGCCCTTCCCAAGATCAGACAGGTTCGCGCCTTTGTCGTCCGCGGCGGCGGGGCCGATTATCACGATCAGGCGGCCGGCCACTGGATCGACGACCATATCGCGACGCCGATGAGCCGCTGGCCCGAATATCGCCAGTCGCGGCAGAGCTTCGGAATCAACGTGCTTGGCACGCTGGTGGTCGAGATCGAGGCGGAAGACGGCACGATCGGCTTCGCGGTGACGACCGGCGGCGAGCCCGCCGCATTCCTGGTCGAGAAGCATTTCGCCCGCTTCCTCGAAGGGCGCGCGCCCGAGGATTATGAGACGATCTGGGAGCAGATGTATCTCGGCTCCCAATATTACGGGCGCAAGGGCCTGGTCGTGAACGCGATCTCCGGCGTCGACCTCGCTTTGTGGGACCTGCGCGGGCGGCTGCGCGGCGAGCCGGTCCACCACATGCTCGGCGGCGCCGTCCGCGACGAGCTCGCTTTCTATGCGACCGGCGCGCGGCCCGACCTGGCCAAGGAGATGGGCTTCATCGGCGGCAAGCTTCCGCTCCATCACGGTCCTGCCGAGGGCGAGGCGGGGATGGATGCGAATATCGCCGATCTCGCTCAGATGCGGGGAAAGGTCGGCGATGATTTCTGGCTGATGCTCGATTGCTGGATGGCGCTCGATCTCGATTATGCCCAGCGCCTCGCCGCGCGTGCCCGGGATCTTGGCCTCAAGTGGATCGAGGAGGCTTTGAGCCCCGACGACTATTGGGGCTACGCCGCGCTCAAGCGCTCGGTGCCCGAGGGCATGCTGGTGACCACCGGCGAGCATGAGGCGACGCGCTGGGGCTTCAGGCTGCTGCTCGAAATGGACTGTTGCGACATCATCCAGCCCGACGTTGGCTGGTGCGGCGGGCTCACCGAGCTGGTCAGGATCGCGGACATGGCGGACGCGCACCGCAAGCTGGTCGTCCCGCACGGGTCCTCGGTCTATTCCTATCACTTCGTCGCGACCCGCCTTAACAGCCCTTATGCCGAGTTCCTGATGATGGCGCCGAAGGCGGACGCGGTGGTGCCGATGTTCGCGCCGCAACTGCTTGGCGAGCCGGTGCCGGAGAACGGGCGGCTCAAACTGTCCTTGCTCGACAAACCGGGCTTCGGCGTCGAGCTCAACCGCTCTATCCCCCTTCATCGTCCCTATTCGCACTGAGGATCCCGCATGAAGCTGCTTCGATTCGGCCCCGCAGGACAGGAAAGACCCGGCCTGCTCGATCGCGAGGGCCGCATCCGCGACCTTTCGTCCCACGTCGCCGATATCGGCCCCGCGGAGCTGTCGCGCGACGGACTGGCGAGGCTCGCCGGCGTGGTTCCAGAGACGCTCCCGCTCGTCGAGGGCGCACCGCGCTACGGGCCGCCGGTTGCCGGCACGCGCAAATTCCTCGCCATCGGGCTCAATTATGCCGATCACGCCGCGGAATCGAACATGCCGATTCCGCCGGAGCCGGTAGTCTTCACCAAGGCGGTCAGCTGCATTCAGGGGCCGAACGATCCGGTGACGATCCCGCGCGGATCGGTGAAGACCGATTGGGAGGTCGAGCTCGGCATCGTCATCGGCACGCGTGCCTCCTATGTCGACGAGGCGGACGCCCTCAGCCATGTCGCGGGCTATTGCACGATCAACGACGTATCCGAGCGCGACTACCAGCTCAATCGCAGCGGCACCTGGGACAAGGGCAAGGGCTGCGACACGTTCGGCCCGGTCGGCCCCTGGCTGGTCACCGCCGACGAGGTCGGCGATCCGCAGGACCTCGGCTTGTGGCTCGAAGTGAACGGCAAGCGCGTCCAGGACGGCAGCACCCGCACGATGGTGTTCGGCGTCGCGAAGCTCGTTTCCTATCTCAGCGAATTCATGACGCTCGAGCCCGGCGACATCATCACCACCGGCACCCCGCCCGGTGTCGGCATGGGGCAGAAGCCCGAGCCTTGGTATCTCAAACCCGGCGATGTCGTGACCCTCGGCGTCGAGAAGCTCGGCGAACAGAGGCAGGATGTCGTCGCCTGGTCGCGGGGCGAGGCGGCATGATCTGCCAGGGGCGCTTCGACGGCCGCGTGGCCGTGATCACCGGCGGCGCTTCGGGCCTCGGCCGAGAGGCCGCGCGGCGGATCGTCGCCGAGGGCGGCAAGGCGATCCTGTGGGACATCGATCCCGAATGGCTCGACGAAGCCGCGAAGGATGTCGGGGCGGCACACGCCATCGCCTTCGACGTAACCGACTATCAGGCCGTCGCCCGCGCCGCCCGGGAAAGCCAGAACACGTTCGGACGGATCGACGTGCTGGTGAACAGCGCCGGCATCACCGGCGCGACGGCTCCGGTCGAGGACTATCCGATCGAATCCTGGCTCGGCGTCGTCGACGTCAACCTGAACGGCCTGTTCTATTGCTGCCGCGCGGTGGTGCCGCACATGCTGGCCCGATCCTACGGGCGGATCGTCAACGTCGCCTCGGTCGCCGGCAAGGAAGGCAATCCCAACGCGTCTGCTTATTCGGCGTCGAAGGCGGCGGTCATCGGCTTCACCAAGTCGCTCGGCAAGGAGCTGGCAATGCGCGGCGTGATCGCCAATGCGGTCACGCCGGCGACGTTCGAAAGCCCGATCCTGCAGCAATTGCCGCAAAGCCAGGTCGATTACATGCGGTCGAAAATTCCGATGGGCCGCTTGGGCGACGTGCGCGAGACCGCCGCCATGGTCTGCTTCATGGCATCGGAGGAATGCAGCTTCACCACCGGATCGACCTTCGACACGTCGGGGGGGCGAACCACGTTCTGATGTACTTCTTTTTTCCCCTCTCCCGCTCGCGGGAGAGGGTAGGGTGAGGGTCTTATTCTTGTTCTTCTTCGCGTCGACGACCTGAAGAACAAGACCCTCACCGCTGCGACTAGGCCCGGCAAGGGCCAGGCCAAGTCTCGCTCCTCTCCCGCAAGCGGGAGAGGGGAAGGGGCAAAGGGGGGTTGAGGGAGGGATGACAGTGACGCCGTTCATCGACGCGCACGTTCATCTGTGGGACCTCGCCCGCGATCATTATGCATGGCTGTCGCCGCCGTTCCGCGACGAAGGCCCCAATGGCGACACGCGTTCGATCGCGCGCAATCAGCTGCTCGACGATTATCTCGCCGAGGCTGCAAAGTGGAACGTGGCCGGCATGGTCCATCTCGATGCCGGCGCCGCCAATCCGCTCGCCGAGACCGACTGGCTCCAGGGCATGGCCGACGCTCAGGGCATGCCCAGCGGCATCGTCGCCCACGCCGCGCTGGACGATCCGGGGGTGGAGGCCCTGTTGGCCGCGCATGCGCGGCGCCGCAACGTCCGCGGCATTCGCCAGATCGTCTGCTGGCATCGCGATCCCGACCGCACCTACGGCCCACGCGACGTGACCGGCGACGAGGCATGGGCGCGGGGCTTCGGCCTGCTTTCGAAATATGGCCTGTCCTTCGATCTCCAGGCCTATCCGGACCAGTTTGCCGGCCTCGCCCGCCTGATCGAGCGCCACCCGGAGACCAGCGTCATCGTCAACCACACCGGCATGGGCGTCGATGGCGACGAGAGCTGGCGCGCGGCGATGAAAAGGATGGCGGCCTTGCCCAATGTGTCGATCAAGATTTCCGGGCTTGGCTTCGTCTATCGGCCGTTCACCGATGCCGCGGTCCGCAATCGCGTGCGCGAGACGATCGACATCTTCGGCGTCGACCGGGCGATGATGGCGAGCAATTTCCCGACCGACCGGCTGTTCGCCGATTTCGATACGACCATGACCGCGCTCGCCGACGCCGTCGCCGATTTCGGCGAGGACGATCGGCGCGCTTTGTTCGCCGGCAATGCCAACCGCATCTACTGGCTCGGCCTGGACGTCTGAGGAGACATGAAGTGAGCGATGTTCAGCCCCATAAATGGCGCAACACCATCCTGGCCGGGCTCGCCAATTACATCGATGCCGGATCGATCGTCGCCGGATCGGCGGCGCTGTCGCTGTGGAAGGCGCAATATGGCCTGACCGATACGTTCATCGGCCTGATCGCCGCGTTCAGCGCCAACGCCATATCGGCCGGCATCGGCGCGTTGATCGGCGGCATCCTGTGCGATCGCTTCGGCCGCAAGCGGATCTACCAGTTCGACATGATCTTCTACGCCTTCGGCATGCTCTGGCTGGTCTTCGCCGTGGCGCCGTGGATGATCGTGGTCGGTTTCATCCTGGTCGGGCTCGCGGTCGGCGCGGACATTCCCGCATCCTGGTCGCTGATCGCCGAGAATGCGCCGGACAAGAGTCGCGGCCGGCATAGCGGCGTCGCCCAGGTGCTCTGGTATGCCGGGCCGGTCGTCGTGCTGGTGAGCTTTCTCCTGCTCGACCCCTTCGGCATCTTGGGGGCGCGGATCGTGTTCGCGCATCTGGCCGTACTTGCGCTCGCGCTCACCTTCCTGCGCTCGCGCATGCGGGAATCGGAGCGCTGGGAGAAGGCGCGGCGGAGCGCCGGCGCCGAGCCCGCCGATTGGCGGGTCCTGCTGCAACCGCGCTATTTGAAGTCGATGGCGTTCCTGGTCGGCATGTACGGTTTCTGGAACCTGTGGGCGGGGACAAACGGCTTCTTCTTCCCTTACATATTGCGCACCGTCGGCGATCAGACCCAGACGACCAGCGTCGCGCTTCAGGCCGGCGGCTTCCTGCTCTCGATGCTCTCCATCTACTTCATCTTCATGCGGCTGTCGGACAAGATCAACCAGCGTACCCTGTTCGGCATTTCCGCGCTGATGCAGATCGGCGGCATGGCGCTGCTGGCCCTGTTCCCGCTGACCCTGCCGATCGCCATGTTGCACATCTTCCTGATGCAGGTCGGCGGCGGCTTCGGCGCGCAGAGCTTCTTCCAGCTGTGGAGCGCGGAGCAATTCCCGACCATGGTGCGCAGCACCGCACAGGGCATCACCTTCGCGATCGTGCGCATCGGCCTTGGCTGCTGGAGCTTCTTCGTGCCATTGCTCACCTCGACCGGCTTCACCACCCTCGCCTGGATCCTCACCGGCTTCCTGGTGATCAGCACCGCGATCGGCCTCGCCTGGGCGCCGCGCAACGAAGGCAAATCGCTCGAGCAACTCGACGCCGAGCGCGCGCGGCCGGCGGCCTGAGATGAAGCGCGCGCTCCTCTTCGCTACCCTGATGGTTGCTGCACCTGCGGCAGCGCAGGCTCAGGCGCGCTACACCAACCCGATCCTGTACGCGGATTATTCCGATCCGGACGTGATCCGGGTCGGGCGGGATTATTATCTGGTCGCGTCGAGCTTTCATTTCTCGCCGGGCATTCCGATCCTGCATTCGCGCGATCTCGTCCACTGGCGGATCCTGGGCCATGTCCTGCCGCGCCTGCCGTTCGGCCCGGCCTTCGACCTCAATGGGCCGCAGACACTGACCGACGCGATCTCGCGCCCCGTCGGCGCCAATGCGCGCCATGCCGGCGGCGTCTGGGCGCCATCGATCCGCCATCACGACGGCCTCTTCCACGTCTATTGGGCGACGCCGGACGAGGGCATCTTCATGGCCACCGCCCGGCAGCCGGAAGGCCCCTGGTCGGCGCCGGTGGCGGTGATCGCCCAGCCCGGGCTCGAGGATCCATGCCCCTTCTGGGACGATGACGGCCAGGCCTGGCTGATCCACGGCCGCGTCGGCGCCGGGCCGCTGATCCTGCACCGGATGAGCGCGGACGGCCGCCGCGTGCTCGATGCCGGCGAGATCATTGCAGAAGATCGGGTGAACCTGCCGATCCTCGAAGGGCCGAAACTCTACAAGCGCAACGGTTATTATTACATCTTCGCGCCGATCGGCGGCGTCGAGCGCGGGCCGCAGGCGGTCGGCCGCGCACGCGGCATCAGGGGGCCCTATGAGTGGCGGGTCGTGCTCGAGCCCGGCACGACCCATGTCCCGGGGCCGCACCAGGGCGGCTGGGTCGAGACTCCCTCGGGCCAGGGCTGGTTCGCCCATTTCAACTCGACCGGCGCCTTTGGCCGCATTGTCCACCTGCAGCCGCTGCGCTGGATCGATGACTGGCCGGTGATCGGCGAGCCGATCCCGGGGCGCCCTGCCGGCCAGCCGGTGCTCACCCATGCCATGCCCGACACGGGAAGCCCGCCGACAGCGGATCGGCTGCAGGATTCGGACGAATTCTCCTCGCGCCGCCTCGGCCTGCAATGGTCGTGGAACCACAATCCGGTCGCCGGCGCCTGGAGCCTTTCCCGTCGCCCCGGCTGGCTCCGGCTTACCGCTTTGCCGTCCGATCATTTCGTCACCGCGCACGACACGCTCACCCAGATCCTGCAGGGGCCGCGCATGACCGTCACCGCCCGGATCGACGTCGGCAACATGGTCGAGGGTCAGCGCGCGGGCGTGGCCATGTTCGGCGTCCGGCCGAGCTGGATCGGGGTGGTCCGCGCCAATGGCGAAAATCGCGTGACGTTGGCGTCGGCAGGCGTGGAGACGGCGGGGCCGGTCCTTGCCGGGCGGTTGATCGAGCTGCGCATCGCGGTCGGACCGGAACAGACGGCGACCCATTCCTACAGCGTTGACGGCGGCCGCAGCTTCCGGCCGTTCGGCGAGGCGATCCCGCTCGCCCGCTTCTCCTGGTGGAAAGGGTCGCGGCCGGCCCTGTTCTCCTACGTGCGGCCGGCGCCGCGAACGGAGGCGCGCCGCGGCTGGATAGACGTCGACTGGTTCCGGGTCGAGCGGCCGGGCGGCTGAGTCCCGGTGGCGGTCAGGCGGCTTCGGCGCCGAGCACGTAGGATGCGGACACGGTGCGGTCGGCGATGCGCCTGACCGCCGCGCTCACCGTCTCGGCGTCGGGCGCGACGAAGCCGGGCAGCAGCTTGGGCAGGACGAACTCGGCCTCGAGGCCCTTGACGAAATCGCGGGTCGCGGCGGTGCCGAGCAGGATGATGAGGCCATGCTTGAGGCCGGCATTGCGGACGATCTTCTCGAGGCCGCCGCGCAGCGCCCGGGCGATGCGGCCCTCATAGGCCTCCTCGAGCATCGGCTCGACGCAGCGGTCGCGGATCAGCAGATAGGCGAACTGGGCATAGGCCTCGTCCTGCATGATGTCGGCGACGAAGGCGGTGTAGCGGCGGATACCCTCGCTGACCGAGGGCGCTTCGGACGGCGCGGCGCGCAATTCGGTTTCGATCTTCTGGATGAGCCTGCAGACGGCGGCCCGGAACAGGGTCTTGGCGTTGCCGTGGAAGCGATAGACCTGCCAGTAATTGAGGCCGGCGCGTTCGGCGATCGCCTCGAAGGTGACGGCCTCGCGCGGATTGTCGAGGAACAGTGCCAGCGCCGCATCCGCGACCTGATCCGCCCTAGCCGCCTTGTCGATCTGCCGCCCCATTTCCGCTCCTCTCGTTGAAGATCGATATATGGTACGAATAGGTCTATACCTGTCAATCAGTGCGCGCGGTCGCTCAACCCTCTCCCAAGGCCGTTCGAAGCAAATCAGGGGCGGTCAGCGCATCGTAACCTGTGATTTTTCTGCAACGCCTATGTCCGAAAAGGTACGAACCGTACCAGTCTCGCTTTCAAGCGGCGATCCCTTATGCAAAAGGTACGAAGCAGACCAATCACATCTCCAAGGGGTATTTATGCGCACGATCAGGCTTCGCGTCCTTTCATCCGCTTCGCTGGCGGCTTTCGCCGTCGCCGGCGTCGCAACGCCGGCTTTCGCCCAGCCCGCGCAGCCTGAGGCCACGGCGCCGGATGCCGCGCAGCCGGCCGAGGATGACGCGATCGTCGTGACCGGGAGCCGCATCCCGAGCCCGAACCTGACCGGCACCAGCCCCGTCACCGTCATCAACAGCGCCGAGGTCCGGCTGCAGGGCACGACCCGCACCGAGGATTTGATCAATTCGCTGCCTCAGGCTTTCGCCAACCAGGGCGGCAATATCGCCAACGGCGCTACCGGCACCGCCACGGTCGATTTGCGCGGCCTCGGGCCGGCGCGCACCATGGTGCTGATCAACGGCCGCCGCCTCCAGGCCGGCGATCCGGCCCAGCTCGTTCCCGTGCCCGACATCAACTTCATCCCTGCGTCGATCATCAGCCGGGTCGACATCCTGACCGGCGGCGCCTCGTCGGTCTATGGCGCGGACGCTGTGTCCGGCGTCGTCAACTTCATCATGGACACGCAGTTCACCGGCTTCCGCGCCGACGCGCAATACAGCTTCTATCAGCATGAGAATTCGGTCAACGGCCAGGTTACCCAGGAGCTGAACCGCCGCAATTTCGGCTATCCGCGCGGCAGCGTCGCCGACGGCGGTACCTATGATCTCAGCGTCGCGCTCGGCGCTGCCTTCGACGACGGCCGCGGCCACGTCATGGCTTATGCGACCTATCGCAAGCTCGACGCCGTGCTCCAGGGCCGGCGCGATTATTCGGCCTGCGCTCTCAACGCGCAGTCCGCGGCCCAGGTCGCGGCCAACCCGAACCAGACTTACACCTGCGCCGGTTCGGGCACCTCCGCCAACGGCACCTTCTTCACCAATCTGGCAGGCGGCACGTTCCAGGTCGGGCCGAACCGGACCTTCATACCGGGCTCGACGCCATACAATTTCGCTCCGTTCAACTATTTCCAGCGGCCCGACGAGCGTTACACGGCCGGCGCCTTCGCCGATTACGAGATCAGCGAAGCGCTTCACCCATTCCTCGAGGTGATGTTCATGGACGACCGCACGGTCGCCCAGATCGCGCCATCCGGCAATTTCGGCAACACAACCAGCGTCAACTGCGATAACCCCTTATTGTCGGCCCAGCAGCGGGCAATCGTCTGCGCGCCGGCCAACCTCCTGAACGCGGCCGGCGGCACGGGCGGCGTTCCGGCGGTGTTCCTCAATCCGGATGGCACGCCCTATTTCCGCGGCTTCCTGCAGCCGCTGCGGCGCAATGTCGAAGGCGGCGGCCGCAGCAACGATCTGCAGCACACGGATTACCGGATCGTCGCCGGCATGCGCGGCGATCTCGGCGGCGGCTTCTCCTACGAAATGTATTATCAATATGGCCGGGTTGTCTACGCCAACACCTATTTCAACGACATGTCGATCACCCGCCTCGGCCGCGCGCTCGACGTGATCGACAACCCGGCGACGCCGGGCGTGGATCCGACCTGTCGCTCGGTGCTCGACGGTTCCGATGCGAATTGCGTGCCCTACGACATCTTCGCCACCGGCCAGGTCACCCCTGCGGCGCTGGCTTATTTGCAGGTGCCGCTCTTCGCGCGCGGCAATACGCAGGAGACGGTGGCGAACGCCAACATCACCGCCGATCTCGGCAATTACGGCCTTCAAACCCCGTGGTCGGAGGAAGGCTTCGGTCTGAACTTCGGCGTGGAATATCGCAAGGAGTCGCTGGAGCTTCAGACCGACAACAGCTACTCGACGGGCGACGGCGCCGGCCAGGGCGGCGCCCTGCTCCCGGTCAGCGGTTCTTTCGACGTGCGCGAGGCCTTCATCGAGGCCCGGATGCCGATCGCCAGCAACCGGCCGTTCTTCTACGAGCTGTCGTTCGGCGCCGGCTATCGCTACTCCCACTATCAGGTGCCGGGGACCGCCGGGAACCCGAACGGCAACAGCTTCAACACCGATACCTACAAGTTCGAGGGCGCCTGGGCGCCGATCCGGGACATCCGCTTCCGCGCCAGCTACAACCGCGCCGTGCGCGCCCCCAATGTGGCGGAGCTGTTCATCGGGCAGGGCGTGGCGCTCGACGGCGTGACCGATCCATGCGCAGGCGACCTGCTTCCGGCAACGCCCATTCCGGCCCCGACCGCCACCGCCGCGCAGTGCGCGCTCACCGGCGTGACGGCCGCTCAATACGGCAACATCGTTCCCAACAATGCCGCCCAGTATAATGGTCTGCTCGGCGGCAATCCGTTGCTGACTCCGGAGGTGGCGACCACGATCACCGCGGGCGTCGTCATCCAGCCGAGCATCATTCCCGGCCTCGCGCTGACGCTCGACTGGTTCGACATCAAGGTCGACAACGCCATCGGCCGTATCGGCGCCGACCTGATCCTGACGACCTGCCTGACCACGGGGCAGGGCTGCAACCTGGTCCAACGCGACCAGCAGGGGTCACTGTGGCGCAGTCCGAACGGCTTCGTGGTCGACACCAACCTCAATTCGGGGTCGATCTCGACCCGCGGCGTGGATTTCGGCTTCTCCTACAGCCACGGCCTCGGCAATATCGGCAGCCTCAACATCAATACGGTGGGCACCTGGCTCGACCAGCTCATCGCCGATCCGATCGGTGACGCGAGATATGACTGCACCGGCTTCCAGGGAGCGACCTGCTTTACGCCAAGCCCCGAATGGCGCTTCAAGACTCGCGTGACGCTGACCACCCCGGAGGGCATCGGCCTGTCCGTCCAGTGGCGCTACATGTCGGCCGTGCGGCGCGACACGCTCAGTGCCGATACCGATCTGGCGGCTGCAACGACGCCGCCGGCCGACGAGAGGATGCCGGCGCAGCATTATTTCGACGTGAGCCTCACTGCCCGGATCGGCGATCACTATAATTTCCGGCTCGGAATCAACAACGTGCTGGATCGCGAGCCCCCGCTCATGACCCACCTGCCGGCCACCGTCGGCAGCGGCAACACCTACCCGCAGGTCTATGATTCAATGGGCCGCTACATCTTCGCCGGCGTCTCGCTCGACTTCTAGCCGATCGATCGCGACCTGGACGACCTGAACGTCCGGTCCGGACCAAGTCCGGGCCGGACGTTCTTGTTCGCGCCCGGCGTCATCGAAGCCCTGATCTGTGCCTTTTCGGCAACAAGGTCCTCTGAAAAAGTGCGATTAGTACCACATTAGGTAGGCGTCGGCCGCTGCTTGTGCAAAACGTCCGATACGCACTAAGCGCTTACAGGGGAACATACATGCTCAGCACTCGACTCCGGGGCCTCTGCACGGCCTCGGCCGCCGCCATTTCCGTCGGCCTTTTCGCGACGCCCGCTTTCGCCCAGCCCGACCAGCCGCAGCCGGATCAGCCGGCCTCGGACGCCGCCGGCTCCACGGCGGACGCTGACGCCGCCATCGTCGTGACCGGCTCGCGCATCCGCCGCCCGAACCTCGAATCGACCGTGCCGATCACCTCGATCAGCGGCGAGACATTCTTCCAGCAGGGTGACACCAATATCGGCGAGGCGCTGAACGATCTGCCGCAACTGCGCAGCACCTATGCGCAGCAGAATCCCGGCACTGGTATCGGCATTGCGGGTCTCAACCTGCTCGATCTGCGCGGTCTCGGCACGTTGCGCACGCTGGTGTTGGTCAACGGGCGACGCCACGTCGCCGCCGACATCCTGAACAATGCCGTCTCCCCCGACATCAACTCGATCCCGAACGACCTCATCGAGCGCGTCGATATCGTCACCGGCGGCAATTCCGCGGTCTATGGCTCGGACGCCATTGCCGGCGTCGTCAATTTCGTCCTGCGCCGCAATTATGAGGGCATCCAGCTTCGCGCCCAGGCCGGCGTATCGCCGCGCGGCTTCGGCGGAAACCAGTATGTTTCCGCGATGTTCGGCCACAATTTCGCCGGCGGCGCCGGCAACATCACGCTCCACGCCGAATATGCCAATCAGGATCGCGTCTTCGCTCAAAGCCTTCCCTGGCTTCGCTCGTTCGACAGCTTCGCCATCATCGATCAGGATTCGGCCGGCCTGGCGAACGGCACCGACGGCTTCCCCGACGCGGTGTTTCTTCGGGATCAACGTCAAACAAATGTTTCCTTCGTCGGCCTGATCCCGATCACCCAGCCCCGCGACAATCCTGCGACGCCCGCGAACGAAGCGCTTTGCGGCATCGGCATCGGCCCCAATGTCGGGGCCACGACGTCCGCCGGCGGCGTGCCCTACAATTGCACCTACCTGTTCGACGGGAACAACAGCATCGTCCCCCAGACCGGCGCGCGCTACAATGCCGGTATCATCGGCGGCATCCTGGGCGGCAATGGAACGACGGGCCGTGAAGGCCGGCTCGTCTCGGTTCAGCCGCAGGTGCAGCGCTACAATTTCAACCTGCTTGCGCATTACGATTTCAGCCCGGCCTTCCAGCTCTTCGCCGAGGCGAAATGGAACCGGGTGGACGCGGTCGGCAACAATTCCGGGCCGACCGGCGTCCAGGGCACGTTCGGCACATTCGACTTCCGCGAACGCGTCCGGCTCGACAATCCGTTCCTGAGTGCCGCCCAGCGCACCCAGATCGCCAACCTCATTCTCGCGTCAGGCTGCAATACCAGCCTGACCGTCGCCTGCGCGACCGCGGCTGGCGGAATAGCGGCCAGGGGGACGACTGCCGGCCAGGGCACTGGCGGCCCGCTCAACGCGGACGACATCGCCGCGATCAATGCCGGCACCTATCGTTTCGTGATCGCCCGCTCGCTTGCCGATATCGGTAGCCGCGACGAGGTGTTTCGCCGCGATACGTACCGTATCGTCGGCGGCCTGCGCGGCACGTTCTTCGACGACTGGAACTACGAGGTCTCGCTCAATTACGGCCGCTTCGACCAGACCGTGGATACGAACGGCTTCGTCGACCGCCAGCGCCTGATGCTGTCACTCGACGCAGGCCGCAACCCGGTCACCGGGCAGATCCAGTGCCGCTCGCAATTCGATCCGACGGCTGCGGTCGCCTTCGATACTGGCGCTTACCAGACCGGCGGCACGCCGCGCACCAGCCCGACCCAGCCGGGCAGGCTTGCGGCGGATATCGCGGCCTGCGTGCCCTACAACCCGTTCGGTACCAACAACAACCTCGCCGCCGCGAACTATTTCACCAGCCATTCCCATACCGACGCCTATCTCTCGCAATTCGTGGCGAGCGCCTTCGTCTCCGGCGATACAAGCTCCTTCTTCAATCTCTGGGGCGGGCCCATCCGCTTCGCGCTCGGCGCGGAATATCGGCGTGAAGACGGCAATTATATCGACGACCCGTTCGTTGGCGAAGGTAATCCCACGAACAGCACCCAGAGCAACACCAACAATGTCGTCATCGGCAACTTCCTGCCGCCGGCGTTCAAGGTGAAGGAGGCCTTCGGCGAGCTCCAGCTGCCGATCCTGCGCGACATGCCCTTCTTCCATGAGCTGACGGTGAGCGGCGCTGCCCGGGTCGCCCATTATAATGGCGCGACGGGAACGGTGTGGGCCTACAATGCCGGTGTCGATTGGGCCCCGGTCCGGGATCTCCGCTTCCGCGGCAATTACAGCCGGGCGGTTCGCGCTCCGAACCTTTCCGAACTGTTCTTCCCGGCGGTCGCGAACTTCGCGCCGGGCTTCGTCGATCCCTGCTCGCCCAACCAGCTCGCCGGCAATCCGAACCGTCCGGCGAACTGTCTGGCGCAGGTCGGCGGCAATGCGGCGATCCTTGCCGGCATTCCCAACGTCACCCAGTCGCTTCCGGTCATCAGCGGAAGCAACCCGAACCTGACGGCGGAACGGTCGAGATCCTGGACGTTCGGCGCGGTGGCGCAGCCGCGCTTCCTGCCCGGGCTTTCGCTCAGCGTGGATTATTACAATATCCGGGTGAGCAACGTGATCGTCGCGTTGACCGCGCAGCAGATCGCCAACAATTGCGTCGACCAGCCGGACACCAACAACGTGTTCTGCGGCCTGTTCCAGCGCTACCTTGCCGCGGGCCCGGGTCCGCTCGGCGAGGTCACCGGCCAGATCAGGGGCAACACCCTGCTTCAGGCGGGCGTCAATTTCGCGGCGCGCGTGCGGCGCGGTATCGACGTCAACCTCGCCTATCGCTTCAACATCAGCGACGATGTCAGGCTCAACACGAACCTGATCTACACGCACAATCTGCAGAACAGCAATTTCGAGAATCCGGCGCTTCCGGACTTCGAGAATCGCGTGATGAGCGAGCTCGGCGACCCCAGGAACGAGTTCCGCTGGGATGTCGATCTGACCTACCGCGATTTCACCTTGGGCTATCGGATGCGCTATATCGGCCCGATGTTCACCAGCTTGTATGAGAACTTCAACCAGCTCGCGACTGCCTGCACGGCCGCCGGCTGCCCGCCCAACAACCTGGATGCGATCGAGCCGCGGAGCTATCCGGCGGTCTTCTATCACGACATGCGGTTCGAGTGGAATTTGAACCAGGAGTTCCAGCTCTATATCGGCGCCGACAACATTCTCGACACCCATCCTCCCTACGGGATCTCGGGAACCGGCTCGAACGTCGCGGACAGCGCCAACCGCGCAAATGCCACCGCGGCGATCTACGACGCGTTCGGCCGGAAGGTCTATGCGGGCTTCCGCGCTCGCTTCTGAAGCGCGCAGGAGAAACGATCTGCCAGGGGCGGGCCTTCGGGTCCGCCCCATTTTTTTGATCCTCCCTTCGAAATCGAGGGGAAGATCCAACGACGAACCTAGGCTTCCCGCCCGTGCATGATCCCGAACAGCATGCGGTCGAGCCAGTCCATCCGCGCCCGCACCGACTGGACGGCATTGTCGTGGAGGAAATCCTTGAACGGGACGTCGACTTCCTTGCGGTACGCCTCGAGCTCGGCGAGCTTGCCGTGAAGCATCTCCTTGACCTCGACGATCCACGCAATCTGCTCCTCGCGATCGAGCAGGCCGAACGACTGCACCTTGGTGCGCAACGGATCGTCGAGCAGGAGATGGGTCGGCCGGATCTGCCCGACCCACTCGCGCACCGCCTTCTTCCCTTCCGCCGTGCAGATCAATTGCTCGGAGCCGCGGCCGTCGCCCGGCACTTCCCTCTTGCCGAGCAGGCCGCGCTCGACCAGCCGGCGGATCAACGGATAGATCTTGCCCTTGCTGGTGTTGAAATTGCTGACCGGCGATTCTTCGTAGATCTTGGTCACCTGGTAGGCCGTGGCCGGCTGGATGCGCAGCACCAGCGACAGGAACGTCCCCTCATGGTCGGTGAGATCATATTTGCCGGGCAATTTTCGTCCTTGCGCGCGATCCGGAATGGGACATGCGCGCATAGCATCCGCATTCCGCGCCCGGCAAGCGCGACGCCGACACGATCACGCTTGGCGGGAGGTACGAACCGGACTATCGATATTCGGTGAAGAAGACGTGGGCTCGATGGCATGCAGGCGGCGGGGGATCGGTCGATCCGTCGCGCGCCGCGATCGCCGCGCCGGCCTCAGTAAAGGCCGGGCTTCATCTTGCCCGCCGGCCGGGTTGCCGCGCCGCGCACCAAGGACAGGGCGCCTGGCATGTGGAGCGCGCGCGCGCCGGGGACGCAGGCTTCTGCCGTGTCCTCGACGATCGGCCGCTCGGCCATGGATTTGCTTCTCATCGAACCACCTTTTTGACAGGCTTCAAAGCCGATCATAGGGTGATCCGCCCCCCGGACGAATGCATCATGTCATGAGCGACATCCCTCTCCCAGCGAATGGCGCGGCTGCCGGTGAACGACCGTATATTGACGGCGAACGGCCTCCCCGGGCCGGGCCGGTCGGGCGCAGCAAGCGTGTTTTCGGGCGGATGGCGCTTGCCGTCATCCTCATTTTCTGGACCGCGCAGTTCACCACGGTGACCGTCTCGCGGCTGGTCCGGATGCCCGAGGAGAGCTGGTCCAACATCCAGCCGCGGGCAATCGTCACCGCCTGCGCTATCCTGCTATCGTTCGGCATCCTCGCCGTGCTGCGGGCGGTGCGGGGGCGGACATTGCTGCGCCGCGCGCTGGTCGCGGCCGGGCTCGCCGTCGCGGGCTGCTGCATCCACACCGCGATCAACATGGGCGTCTTCATGCTCTTCTACGCGTCGGAATGGGATTATTCGCTGACCGACTATCTCATTTCCTATGCGGTTTCGCTGTTCGACTTCGTCTGGTTCTATTCGGCGCTCTCGGTGATGCTGCTCGCGCTCACTTATGGCGAGGACCTGGTCGAGAATGAGGACAGGATCGCGTCGCTTCAGGCGCAAGCCAATATCGCCCAGCTCAATGCGCTTCGTTACCAGCTCAACCCCCATTTCCTGTTCAACACGCTGAATTCCGTGGCGAGCCTGATCTCGAAGAAGATGGGCGCCGAGGCCGAGACGATGGTGGTCAGCCTGTCCGATTTCCTGCGGTCGACGCTGAAGATGGACAGCGGACGCGAGATCACGCTCGACGACGAGATCAAGCTCCAGTCGCTCTATCTCGACATCGAGAAGATCCGCTTCCCGCAACGGCTCAAGGTGACGATCGACGTGCCCGAGACGCTGCGCAGCGCCTGCGTGCCCAATCTGATCACCCAGCCCCTGATCGAGAATGCGATCAAGCATGGCGTCGGGCGCAGCTCCGCCCCGGTCCATCTCGAGGTGATCGCCCGCGACTGGGGCGGCAAGCTGTCGCTCGAAGTGCGCGACGACGGCGGCGACGCGAAGGTAGGCGCGGCATCAGGGACCCAGGTCGGCCTGCGCAACGTCGCCGAAAGGCTCAAGCTGCGCTATGGCGACCAGGGCAGCCTGAATGCGGGCAAGCGGAACGAAGGCGGCTTTTCGGCGCGGATCCTGATCCCGTTGCGGAGGGCCTGATGGCTGTGCTGCGGGTGCTGATGTGCGACGACGAGCCGCTGGCGCTCGACCGGCTCGCCGCCTTGCTGGCGCGCTGCGACGGCGTCGAGCTGGTCGGGTCGATGGTGAGCGGCCGGGCCTTGCTCGACGAAGTCCAGGCGTTGCAGCCGACCCTGATCCTGCTCGACATCGAAATGCCGCAGGTCGACGGCTTCGACGTGGTCGAGGCGCTGTCGCGCATGTCCTGGCCGGCGTCGGCGGCGCCGCCGCTCGTCATCTTCGTCACCGCGCATCCCGAATTCGCCGTCGAGGCCTTCGATTCGGGGGCGCTCGATTTCATCAGCAAGCCGGTGCGGCTCAGCCGTCTCGAGCAGGGCCTGCAGCGCGCCCGCGACGCCGCCGAGCAGATGGAGGCGCGGCAGCGGCTGGAGGAGCTGTCAGATCAGCTGGAGGATCTGAAGCGCGCCCGCGCCGCCGGCCGCGAAAATCATCATATCTGGGTGCGCAAAGGCGCCGAAACCGTGCGGCTGGATATCGGCGCGATCGACTGGATCGAAGCCGAGGGCGAATATGTCCGCATCCATGCCGGCGACGATTCCTATCTCGAGCGCGGCTCGCTGACCGACGCGGCATCGCGATTCGCGGCCTATGGATTCGCCCGCATCCATCGTTCGGCGGTGGTCAACCCGGAGCGCGTCGGCGCGATCGAGAAGACCCGATGGGGGAGCCTGGTGGTGCGGCTGCAATCGGGCGCCGAAGTGCCGGTGGGCCGGAAATTCAGGACCGCTGTGCAAGCCTTCGTCGCCGGCGCGGGCTGACTGCTTTCAGCTGCCATTCAGGCGCGTCGTCGTGTCGTCGCAATCGCGTCAGATCACCGCAAAATCGCTGGCAGCCAAGACCGGGTGGCCGACCAGTGTGGCGAACAGCACGGCGGTTCCAACGCCGTTGCCGTCATAGTCGAAATAGAGCGCGCCGGTGGTCTGATTGTAGATGATCCGGTCATCGGCATCGTGGGCGGCGCTGCCGACGAAAAAGGCATTGGGGTCGAGCGCGCCGGTCGCCAGGCCGACGAAGATGAAGTCGTCGAGCGCGATCTTGTCGACGCCGG